>Ga0209589_1001056_pt1 | contig 43443 bp, 22 predicted proteins | sample CowpeawhiteBW_FD_187525 | JGI IMG/M metagenome (GOLD analysis project Ga0209589, IMG submission 187525) | Root nodule microbial communities of legume samples collected from California USA - Cow pea white BW (SPAdes) (version 2) | ecosystem: Host-associated > Plants > Roots > Nodule | place: USA...
TTTTTTTGGTTTTTTTTTTTGGAAAAGTTTTTTTTTTTTTTTTTAAGATTTGTATTGAATTTCGAATATTAAGACAAATATAGTTAATATGGTTAGTGAATATCATAATTTACTCACTAAACGTGCAAATGAGAGTACCAATCAGGACGAACCAGAATAATTTTACCTGACGTTTGGAGATTATTTTAATATGAATAGATTTTATTTATTGTCTAAATTAAATGTATTGTATTTGTTAGTAACAATGTTTGTTTAATATTATAAAGAGTAATTTGAATATATAGTATGTTTAAATGCATTTTGGATTCATCAATCCAGAATATATTTTCAGATTCAAAATATACATTTTTAATTGTATAATTTGATTAATAAAACAAATTTCGGATTGTTCAATTTAAAATGTATATTTGGATCCACAAATATAATCTTGACTGTGAAATCCAAAATGATTTTTTCTATTGCATTTTAGATTAAGAAATCTAGGATTAATTACTAGTATACATTTTGGTTGAGGGTGGGATGTGTCGATCTAGTCTCTGCTTTTAAAATAGTATCAATTACTTCTCAACTTTTAAAAAAGTGTCTCAATTGAGTCTTTTTCAGACCAAAATTACTAATGTTATTAATGGCATGTCACGCGTTAATATGTCATTTTTTAAATTTTTTTATAAATTTTTTAATTTCTTTTTTTACAAAAAAATAAAATAAAGATGTCATGTGTCACATTCCTGGTGTGACACGTGACGTTATCAGTGCCAACTAGCAAGACAATGCCACGTGTGAGTACCACTATCAAATGTTATTATCTTGATTTCAATTTAATCTTCATATATATATCTCATTGATTCAATTTGACCATTCTTACTTATGTGTCTCTCATTCAAATCTGACCCTTTTTTTAATAATTAAAATATTTTTTAATCCATAGGGTCACAATCAAATGTCATTGTCTTGATTTCAATTTAACCTTCATATATGTCTCATTGATTCAATTTGATCATTACCTATGTGTCGCTGATTCAATTCTGACCCAATTTTTTTCAATAATTAAAATATTCTTTTAATCAATTTTCTGTAAGATTAAATCTAATTAGGTATAACATTCAAACAAATAATAAATTTGATCTCAAATTAGAGAGAGACAATATTGTTCTATTTTGAAAAAAATAATAATAATAAAACGAATGACATTTGGTAGTGACACTCACAAGTAACACGGTCTTGTTATGTGGCATTAATAATGTCACATGTTACACAAGGGACTTGACACGTGACAAAGTAATTCAAATAAAAATATCACATATTGACATGTGGCACGCCATTAACGGCGTTAGTAATTTTTGTCTGAAAAGAACCTAATTGAAATATTTTTTCAAAAGTTGAATGTAATTGACAGTTTTTTAAAAGCGAGAATCAAATTGATACACCCCTTATTAGAATGAATATCATCCGAGTAATCAAACCAAAAATTAAAATGACTTTTACTAATCAAGAAAAACATTTTGGATTGCATAATAATATTCTGGATTGGACAATCTAAAAATTATCCATTTGAATATCAAATTTGGGTTATCACGTAGGAGTGTAGGAAGAGAAAAAGGAAATGCAGTAAGAAATTGTCTTCATTAAGGAAGGAAAGACCCGTTCTTGTTCCATCTTAACCGAATACAGGTATGAGAACCGCACAATTTTTTCCTGCATAGTTATTTCTTCTTGCACCCCCATAAAATATGAAAAGTCGTGCCTCATTAAAGGTGATTCTTTCCTAATTAAGTAATCTAGAATATATTTTCGCATTTGAAAATATATTTTAGATTGAGCAACTCAAAATGTATTTAAAAAAATATATATTATATTTAAATTACTCGTAATATTATTAAAAGAGTCTTTACTAATAAATACGATATAATAGATTTATACAAAATATATATATTTATATTAAAATAATTCTTAAAATTTAGGTAAAATTATTCGGATTGGTCTCCACTTAATCGATATTCTCATCTGACATGTTTAACGAATGAATTATGATATTGATATTAAAATATTTAAATTACTCTTAATAATAATAATAAAAGATTGATTTTACTGATAAATATAATGAATCTAAGCAATAAAAAAAAATATTTATATTTTATTATGATTGTTATAATACTAATAATAATATTAAATTACATAATTTAAAAGTATTTTCAAATTCAGAAACATATTTCTAATTATATAATCCAAAATGCATATTCAGAACCATCAATACACTTCAAATTATACAATCCAAAATATATATTTTTTATTATGTTATGGATTACACAATTTATAATATATTTTCTAATTTAAAAATATGTATTTAGATTGTATAATTGGGAATGCAATAAAAAAATTACAAAATCTCCTCTAATAACAAAACACCCAATCCATCCCTCAATCTGTGAAACGATGACAAATTGGGGTGCTATACTTTTCTTGTGAAGAGAATTAGAAAGCTTGAATGTGGAGGGTGCACGAGGGTGTGAAGGGGATAGGGTTAAGGGTTTAAACCTATTTTTAATGAACGGTATTATGGGAATTAAGGGTTTTATGGAGGTGCAGGAAGAAAACAGGGTGGTGCAGTAAGAAATGACAAGAAAATCATTCAGTACAGGCCCAATTCTCAAGCTCGAAACACTTGCATCTATAGACTACTCAAACTCTGATAAAGCATTCACCAACTCAATCTCCATTTATCCATCTATAATTGAGTCAATAATCATATACCGTAATGTAAATACAAAAATATTTAGTAATGAATAATCTATAATGGAAATTATTTGAGGTTATTATAGAAATATAAAAATAGTGGAAAAGGTAGTGTATTATGAAATCTTAATTTTTTTTCTCATTCCTCACAAAGGACAATAACTATTGGATTTAGAATAATAGAAAATACAAGCAAGAGAAACAAAAAGAAGAAACATTACTATACCAAATAAAGTTATAAGATCGTACAAACATAGAGTTCATCAACCACATGCATATAGTACCGATCACCACCGTATATTGAATAGTTGTATAATGGATCCTTGGGCCTTTCTATTTGGACTGCTACCTTTTGTTCATCGATAAAAGATAAAAGAAAAACAATATCTAACCTCATTCTTTTTTTCTTTTCACTTAAATAACTATTTTAATGTTGAAAATTAGTTTCTCCATCGTTTATTTTGTAATGTTGCGTACTTTCTGTCATTATTACTCTTGATAACTTTATGAACTCATTTTTATATGTTAAGACTTCATGCATTCAACTATTCCAAGTTCAAATCAAATTATAAAAAATCTTAACACAGGTGGTGTTATTTTCCCCGCAATGAATTCTTTTACATTCAGCAGTAATTTTACAACATGCATACAACATCATACGTTACACATGAATAAACTTATAAAACACAACGATTTGTATTGAACACATGTTGAAAACGAGATGTGAAAATGGGAACAAAAACCGCAAAAGAAAGACTTGTGGTGTGTCACAAGGACCTAATTTGCCACCACCAGACCTTCGTTCACTCTTGCAGTTAATACCTTCCTCAGAATTTTGCCTGAGGCTGCTTTAGGAATAGAGTCTGTGAAGAAAACCCTACCAATTCTCTTGTAAAACACCACCTGCCACAAAAACATTCTTATTACAACCAAAACAAATATAAGTCACATAAATACTTCATTCACATGTTCGGTAAGAGAACCTGTTGTGAAATGTATTTCTTGATCTCATCTTCAGTGATCTCAGAACCTTTTGATCTTACGACAAATGCAACAGGAATTTCTCCGGCAGCTTCATCTTTCATGCTGAAACCAACACCCGTTCATATTACTTACAACTATATATATTTTCTGAAAATAATTCTTGTTAGATCTTAATGGCAAGATTAATCGAGGAATTACAATACAAGTGAAACCTGAATTGATATTATTCTCGATCTAAAATCTTAAAATAATGAGTTTATAGGTCTTAATGGTTTATCGTGAAGACGCGTTTAAGTTTTGAAAGTTACTAGGTAACGAACTTACGGCACAACGGCAGCTTCAGAGATGTCTGGATGAGAAATTAACAATGCTTCGAGCTCAGCAGGAGCTACTTGGAAGCCTTTGTATTTGATCAATTCCTTTAACCTATCAACAATGAAGAGTTCGTCATCATCGTCGATGTAACCAATATCACCTGTGTGGAGCCATCCATCTTTGTCTATGGTTCTCTCTGTAGCCTCTGGGTCGTTCAGATATCCTGACAAACCACAAATTCAACATGCTAAGAAAAAGTAATGGCATTTTTGTAAAACATTACAACCTTATATTCACCTACCTCAAAGTATCTATTTTCATGCCAAAGTTGATGTAATGTGGAGCAGAATAAGTGGATTACACGTTGTACATGATTAAAATAATTGTGACTAGTTTTTGTTGTTGTTGAAAAGTAATTGTGACCAGTTGGACCTTGTAATTTCGTCTCTGTGTGAAAATGTGGTAAACGGGGTAGGTGAAGATGTGGACTTCCACACTTCCAAAACATATCTGCCATCACTTTCCATTTCATCTTTCACCAATAATTTTTCTAACCTATCATAACCTATCATCTTCTTCGCTCAAATTCTTTCATATTGATATGGTTTTTTATGTGATTGTTTAAATGTAAGTGACATCTTTTAATTATTTTTATAGTAAAAAGTAGTTTAATAATCTAACCTCAAAAGGTAAATATTATCGTTAGAATTCTTAAGTTTATGTAATATTATAAAACTACAATTTTTAAATAAATAACTTGTAAATACCTTAAGAGAGTTGTTCTGAGCACGCAAAGGAAATTAAATAAAAATTTATAGAGATTATTTCTTTACATAGTAAAACATATTTAGAGTTTCCCCAAAATTTTCAAAACCTCTTAAACGCACGCACAATTTACTAGCTTGAAGACAAATTCAAATCAGGAAATTAATTTACTTCTACCAAAATACGTTGTGCCTGTAACAGAGTAAACAACACGAAATAGGAAGCAGCAGGTTGAAAAATGATTGAACGAAAAATTAAAGTATTGAAAAAACTAGCATGCAAGAGAGTGAGTGGGCACGTGAATACACAGTCTCCTTGAACGGAGTGGAAGAACCAGAATAATGATGTCACTGTCAGAGTTCCCAATTACAGATCAAAAATTAGAATGGACAGTATAATTTAATAACTAAATTTTGAAACTTTTTTTTATAATCTAAAATAATATTTTTTAAGTGATTTTAAAATATAAAAAATTAAAAAAGAATTTAAAAGATATTATCTTAAATTATAAAATAAAAATAAAATTATCAAAATTTAATTGTTAAAAACTTATTTTTTATTAGTAATTAAGCACTCTAAAATCATTTTCAGGGTTTGGCAGCTGATAAAGCTACTTTTACGTGAGGTGTTGAACTCTGGAGTTTCCACTTTGAAATTTTGTGGCCATATATAAATAAGATAATCATGGTGCTTATAGCAACCAATTTGGCCACCCAATCTTTTCTTCCACCCAACTCAACCACTCCACTCACAGGACTTTAAAAAATTGAAACAAAAGATAATATATTTAACAAAATGCTTTTTAATTTAAAAAAAAAACTTTAGCAAATATATTTAGCATTAGAAAGATCCAATTTTACACCCATTGAAAATGTAAAAATCTATACCAAATCTTTAACCATTTCTACCAACTGGCATAAAAAACTTTGTTTAAACCAATAGGTATCGAATATGAGCGTCGACGAAGTTGGTCTTTCTGGGTTTACTATTAGGACTAATTGTTGGAAAGTCTTTCTCAGATTTCTATTACGACTAATAGTTGCTAAGTCTCGATCATTTGACAAAATATAACGAGAATTTATAATATGCAAATCTTATAATTATTTCTTAATACTGATTAATGTTTCACTATGTTAACATGGTTTTTTATTCATACTCTCTTTATATGATTTATATGAGAGTGCGCATCAACGATGACTCTGTTTAGAAGTAAAAATATAAGTATATGCAGAAATACCTTTCATAACCTTTGTGCCTCTTATGCAAATTTCACCGGTTTTGTTCCTTGGAAGGGAAACACCAGTTTCTGTGTCCACGATTTTCATCTCAGCGTTTCTCACAACGGTTCCGCATGCACCAGGTTTTACCTTTGAGGGTTCTTTTGCAAATGCCATGCTAATCGCAAGTGGTCCTGCTTCTGTCATCCCATACCCCTGTACGTAAAAAATCATAACTATCTCATTTTATTTTCCTTCTCCCTTTCAAGTAAAGCCTTCATTTTCGTTTCTTCTATGTATGGCTTCATTTCAACGCCAGAATAGAATAACAGTAATACGGTACCACCATGATGAAGACAACACGCCGCACACAACTTTCTATGTTCATTAAAAACCTTAAAGTACAATTTCTTTTTCATATATCTACGCGTGCGAGTGTTCAAACCAAACAATGTTTTATTTAAATCAGAAACTGAGTTTAAATTTCACATCAAAGTATGTACAAACTAAAAATCGGTTTGTTTCAATGTTTTTATTAAAATTATTTATACCCAAAATATACCACTAAAAGCTTTTACTGCTTTTGACTATTGGAAAAAAATAGTATTTTAAAAGAAGGCCAAGCTTTAATTGTTTGAAAAAATTATATATTTTGTAGTTACAACTATCTTTTAAATAGCAAATATAGTTTACAAATAGAATAAAATAAAGAAAAATGATTTTTCCATAAAAAATGTAAACAAAAAATTATTTTTCGAAAAGCTAGAAAGAATAAACAGCTTAATCGCGATACATAATGACGCTTTGCACAAAGAATATCTTTCCGAGTGCAAGGGTGATCTTTAAAATTTATTTATGAGATTCCCACGTGTATTTGTAATCCGAAAATGAATATTTATGGGGAAAGAGAGATCTGGAATAAATGGAGAAAAATTAAAGTGTTTTGCAGTTACTACCGTCATAAAGAAGAGATCGAAGAAAGTGCCATTGTTTCAGTGGCTTACGTCACTAAAATCTCTCTTATTGTCAACGAAATTGTTTTTTTGTACTGTGACGTGAAGAGAATCAGAAGTAGAATTTTGAAAAAAAAAAAAACGTTTTCAGAAGTAGAATTTTGAAAAAAAAAACGTTTTAATTTAAATTTGGGTGTTAATCAAAACGTTTTAAACTTATATTTATTATTTTTGTAATGAAAATGATACCTGTCCGAAAGTAGCGTGTGGTAGCCTAGATTCCATGGCTTCTTGCAGTTCCTTTCCCAAAGGTGCGGCGCCGGTGACGACGGCGCGAACGGAGGAGAGGTCGTATCGGTGGGCCTCTCCGCTCTTAACCAACGCCAAAACGATGGGTGGCACAAACGACGCAACGGTTACCCTGTACTTCTGGATCAGCTCCAACAGAGTCGTCATCTCAAACTTCTGCACAATGAGAACGGCCGCACCGGATCGAATCCCGGTGAGTAAAATTGAATTGAGCGCATAAATATGAAACATAGGCAGCACGCAGAGGAGCACATCCTCGCTGTGAGTGTACTGGTGCGCGTTTTCGCCGTCAACTAACTGGGCGATGGTGGTGACCAAGTTTTTATGCGACAACATAACGCCCTTGGGGAGCCCCGAAGTGCCGGAAGAAAACGGAAGCGCGACGACGTCGTCTGGGCTAATCTTAACGGCGGGGGCTTCCGTTTCGTCGGCGTCAGTTAGCGTGGAGAAATGCAAAACGCCATCGTCCCCAGGGGGGCATGTATCGATGCACATGACCATGACGTCAGTGTTGTCGGCGAAGCTCTTGATTTTGTCCACGTACGCGGATTGTGTTATAACGAGCCTGGTTTTGGTGGCGGTGGCTTGCTTGGCCAGCTCGAGCGGAGTGTAGAAGGGGTTGGCGGTGGTGATGACGGCGCCGCGGTGGGAGGCGCCGAGGAAAGCGAGGGCGAATTGGGGGCAGTTGCGGAGGACGAGCATGATGACGTCACCCTGGCGGATGCCGATGTTGTGGAGGCCGGCGGCGATGCGGCGGGCGGCGAGGTTGACTTCGGCGTAGGTGAGTGTGTCGCCTGTGTCGCCGTCGATGAGGCATGTTCGGTGTTGGAATTGAGAGAGGTTTTCGAAGCAGTAAGAGTGTAGAGGAAGGTGCGTGGGAATGGGAATATCGGGAAGCGGAGATCTGAAGATGAATTCTTGTGGAGAAGGTGCCATTGGTGTTGGTGGCATAGGAAAATTTGCGAGTTTGCTTCAAAGTGAGAGCAGCATGTATGCATATATATGTGCGTGAGAAGCTTGGGGTTACGTCAAGAGTTGTTGAGACAGGGACAGCAACTTCACACGTATATAATTGGAAGTGTTTGTTTTCGTTGTTTAGGTAGAAACACTCGGAGTAAATGAGACTTACTATTTCTTTATGTTTTTCTCCAATACAATCATATTTTCTTTTCGATGGATAAAAAGTATTATTGTAATTAAATTCTAATTTAGGTACAAAGAGAAAAAAGATAATGACTTTTTTTTTTTGTTTTTCCTTTATAATATTTATTTCATGGACATCAATATTTTGATACCATTTTTTTATTATTATTTAATACTATTCTTCTTCGTTATTATTCACTTTTTTTTTCTTCTAAAAATATACAACTTTTGGTAAGACAATTTACTTTCATAAAAATGATTGAATGGTTCTCAAATGACGTGAAACGATCCTTTTTTTTCCTTATTTTATACTCTATTGACAAAATATTTTATATTTATGCTTTTTTCACACATCATGAATATTTTATGTTTAAGATTAAATATAATTAAAGTGTAACTCGTTCTTCTTTTTAAAAAGGTTGAAATAAGATAAGGGTGTTGTTAAATAACGCTTAAAAAGATAGTTGGAATTTGTTAAATAACATTAAATTATATAATATAGAAATCTCACAGGGAAGACTAATGAATGATAACAACATATCTTATTTTAACTATTTAAGATAATTGTAATGCGTGTAATTAATCATTTTACATATATTAAAATTAATTTTAACTTTAACTTTCTAATACGTGGACCTGTTTTTTCAATGTTACTATATATTAGCATGTAAAAGACATAATTATAAAGATAATCCATATTATTTCAATTTTCGATTAATAAATAAAAATATTTTTCCTAAATGGACAAATCTCAATAGAAAATTTTCAATGAATTTTTAAAACTGTTTTAACGAAGATATGACTAGAGTGAACGGCGGGACATAGGGATGATAGGGGAGTCATGCTCTCCCAACCATTTTTTTTTACTTTATTTTTTATATATCTAAAAAGTAATATTTATATATTTTTATTTTATTTATGTTAATTTCAATCACTTTTTTATTTTATTTTTTATATATTTTGAAAAAATATATTTATATTGGGCCGAACAATTTTTTCTTTTGAGTAAATTTATTTTTTACCTTTTTTTTCGAAGTAATATATTTTCTCTTGTACGTGACTTTTCTAAGTTCTAGGCATATCTCTATATGCTCTAATTGTTTATCAAACTCTTCTTTGTGTAGATAAAGTTATTTTAGGTTTTGAAGTTATGTAAGGAAGAGCAAGATTACGAATCTACTATAAGGTAATGGAAGCTAATCATTTAGAAGTTATTAGTTTTCTTAAAATATTAAGTCTTGCTTTTAAGATTTGGGGTATTCATAATTTTATCTTTTTGAAAATAGGTGAGAAGTGACAAATTTATATTAGAAGAATTATGGTAAGGAGTAAAAGAGTTGATTTTTTTTTTCATGAGGAAAGCTTGTGATGAAGATGAAAAAAATGTATTTACATTATCTAAAATTGATAAACTTCATGAGAACCTAAAAATTGAAAAAAAACGAAAAACAACTCTCTAATATTTCTAAAGTTACATATAAAGAATTTAAAAATCCTTTAGAACGTGATCTAGGGATGCGTCTTCAAATTTAGTAATACATATAAAGTAACTTCTTTTTAATATATTATTGTTGATCATAAACTTTATATTATTATTTTATATATATATATATATATATATATTATTGTCATATTGTTTGGATTCTATTGTCAACCGTGCTTGTTTTGAATAGAAAAAAATGATCTAAAGAAATGAAAAAATAATAATTTATATATACTTAGCTCCCCTACAATTTTTTTTCAAGTCCCTCCACTGATTAGAGTATTGATCACGTTGAGTCTTGTCTTAATTAATATTTTGTTGGACTTATAATATTTTTTTATGTTATTTTTTTTATTCTTTTTTATATGTATGTCTTTTGGAGGTCAATATATATAACTATCAAAGGTCGAGATGTTAATCTTAATCTTAGAATATATATAGCAAGTTCATCCTATCATTAGGCTTTATGTTTGGCATTAGTGAAACCTTAGGTCTAGAGACTAGTGATTTAGATGCCTTGTGGAAGGAATAAGAAGTCCTACCCAGTATCATTAAGTCTTAGAATGAAAAATAACTATCTTAGAATGGAGAATAACTACCTCGATCTTTATAAATAAATCTTGATACTATTTGTACTTGTGGTAGTTGTTACCTGCAAAAAATTAAATTAAAAATTAATTTATATTTTATTAAACTAAATTTAATTAAAATTAAAATTATAGTTTATTAGATTAAATTTAATTAAAAATAAATTTTTTTAGATTGAATTAAATTTATATTTATTTTTTTTTTTTTGTAATTTTAATTAAATTTATTTTTAAAATATCACAAAGTACTTTTTAAATCAGTACCTGACAAATAAATGAAAAAGTTGCAGATAAATTTTTTTATTATTATTATAAGTCAAGTTGGTGGTAAATATTATCCGTGTTAAAACATGTGTGATCTCTGTACACGAATATAGCCAACCCCATTTAACTCTCCCACATTTCCAACTATTTTAACAAGGTGTTTTTGCCGGTTTCTTTTTCCGTATACTTTATTAACAATTATTACTTGTTTAAACAAATATCAATCTTACTAACTTCCCTTTTTACAAAAAAAAAATAATAATAATTATACTTTAAAATTATGTTATGAGAACGTGTTATGTTGTTGTTCTATTAATAACCGTTTGAAAGGACAATTTTTAGGAGAACGTGACATGTTGTTCTTTTAACGAAAACTATTTTTGTTTTTAATGTTATTTAATATCATGTAAAACTTCTCTTATCTTTATTAATGTTATTTTAAACACCATATTACTTAATAAGAGTGCGATAGTATTATTTTATTAATTAATGTAGAGAAATACAAAATATTTATTTTTAAATGATTCATATTTAAACATTTTATTTTTCCCTCACTATTTAAACGAGTATTCTTTTATTAGTACATATAAGATGTGCGTATTCCTAATGTTAATTTTTGCAGTTATACTAAAAGATGGTTCGTCGTGATTTATTGTTGAGCTTATGCACTAAAAGTGATCAGTTTGTCCTCAACTAAACAAGCTTATGCATTTAAACCGTCTTCGTGCTGATATCTTCGCTTTAAGTGCACGGACAACCTTCATGTCACGAGTTAATTTGTCATAGGACATAGTTATTAGTGGATAAAATCAGTTTGTTTTGTGTGGTTATTAGTAATAAAATTCGTCGATCTGGTTTATTAGCAAACAAACTTAGTTTGCCTCAGTGTGATTATTAGCAAATAAATTCATCTATTTTAGTGTGTGGTTATTAACAGATAAAATTCGTCTGTTTTAGTGTTTGACTATTAGCGGATAAATTTTATCTGGTTATTAGCAGATGAAATTTGTTTGTCTTAGAACGTGGTTATTAGTAAATAAAAATTTTCTACCTTAATGCACGGATATTATCGGATAAAATTTGTCCACCTTGGTGCGTGGCTATTAGCTGATAAAATTCGTTCGTCTTAGTGCATTGTTATTAGGGAATAAAATTCGTCCACCTTAGTGCGTAGTTTGTAGTGGATAAAATTCATCTCCCTTGGTACATGGTTACTAGCGGATAAAATTTGTTTGTCTTGGTGCATGCTTTACAAACGGCTCACATCCGAGGTTGTTAGTGTAGAGGTTTAAACAATAAAGCTTAAACTTACAATAAACTCATCCTATCACCATGTCTTACGCTTGTCATAAGTTCAAGCTTAGACCTCAGGGATTAGTGATTTGCATGTCTCTTGGAGGTCGATCTACAAATCTACTAGAGGTCGAGATGTCAATCTTTGGATATAAAACGAGCTCATCCTATCACTCGACCCTATGATTGACATAAGTGCAAGTTTAGGACTCGGGGTTAGTGATTTGTATGTCTCCTGGAGGCCGATCTGTAGATGTATCGAAGGTCGAGGTGTCAATCTTAAGTATATACAATGAGCTCATCCTATCACCAAGCCTTATGCTTTTGGCATTATTGCAAGCTTAAGCCTTAGGAACTAATGATCTATATGCCTCCTAGAAGGAGTAAGAAGCCTTGATAACGAAACTATTATCTCATTCTCCTTAAACCTTAAAGTGGAGAATAACTACATCATCTCTATAAATAAATCTCGATATCATCACTAAAGTGACAGACACATTTAAATATTTCTCGACAAGGTCTATTCTCAGATTTAACAAGAACACTTTTAATCATGATTATTCTATCTTAGTATTTATATTAAAATTTGTTATATCACTTTTTACAATTGATTTGGATTGTATATTTATTATAATTTGATTATCATTAAATTCTTCTATATTTACATATTTATATGAAATAAATGTATTTTAATTTATTTTCTGATATTTATATTTTATTATTTTTAATTAGTTTTAAGTGGCCCGAATTTTACTTATAAGGAAACAACTAATGAATGAAAAAAAAGAAGGAATAGTATCATTAATATATTCCTACCTTACGTCTTCTGTACAACCCCGTCCATACCTTCTCGTAAAATCCTTAAACTGATTGCTTTTTTCTTAAACAATTTTCTTATAAGTAAACTCTTTACAAAACTTTACGATCTCAGAATAAGTAAAAATAATTAAATTAAATTCGATGGTTAAAAAATATTATAAATTTTATTTAACCCATTACACTTTTTTTGCTACAGTATTTAATTTATCTTTCTCCTATAAAATATATTATGTTACAAATTTATATTATATAAATAGCATTATCCTTTCTTTCTATCCCTATCTCACCAAACTTTTGGATGCTATTGCAACATTCAACGTTTTATTTCGTCCATAAAACAGGGAATTGTATATAAAAAAACTTTGATATGAAACGAAATACACAAAATCAAACACAGACAATGAACTTCCACATCCACCTACCACCACCACTTTGGATGGTCCAGGTCAATCTCATCGTCACAATAACGTCACTTTTTACGTCACATACAAGTTTTTATAGAATTCCATATGGGCCGTGATCAAATTGTAAGCCCAATAGTTATAGGATTGGGGTGGCTATCCATCCACCTTCTCTTGCTATTTTCACCCGTTATTTCTATTTAAAAACTAATAATACAAACTATTAGGGATATTATCCAAACATCTCAATTTAAATTGTTTACACGTGTTTCATTTTAAGGTTTTATTGTCTTTTTACCCGTGCTGAAGTTGGTTTCTACCGATGGTGAAAAGTGCTTACGAAATTACATGTGAACCCTTTTATGTTATCATGTGAATGAAATTCAGATGTGGGTGTTTGGTCTTTTCCCGAGATTTTTGTATTGGCGGCTGATTTGATTGACTTTCATTTCAAAGACAGAGACTCAGCTTTAAAGCAGCGAAGATACGTAAGCAGCTGATAGTTGTGTTTCTGGATCTTTCTTGCTTTTCTTTCTGAAGCCCTACTCTAGGTGATAGTTGTGTTCTTTGGTGCACCATTGTTGTTGTGTAATGGTTTAATGTTTGAAAAACATTTTTTTCGGTTTATTTGTTTGTTCTTCATCTCTTTGCTCCATTGTTTTTTTTATGGTTATCTATTTGCCGTTTTGATTTATATGTAATGAAAGTTATATGTTTAGTTGTTTGTTTCAGTTTTATCTTATTTACAATTGTTTGTAGTTTTTTTTTTCTTTTTTATGGCTTCGAAGCATTAAAGGTTGATAAATACCCAAACAACTAATTTTAGTGGATTGCGTCCTGTGGTTCTAGATCTTTCTTGCTTTTCTTTCTGAAGCCCTACTCCAGGTGATATTTATGTTATTTTGTGCGCCATTGTTGTTGTGTAATGGTTAAATGTTTGAAAAAACTTTTTTTTTTCCGGTTTATTTATTTGTTCTTCATCTCTTTGTTCCATTGTGTTTTTTTTATGGTTATTTGTTTGTCATTTTGGTTTATATATAATGAAAGTTGATATATTTGTTTGTTTTAGTTTTATCTTATTTACAGTTGTTTGCATTTTTTTCCTTTTTTATGGTTGTTTTTTTTTTTTACATTTTTTTTTTTTTTTTTATTTATTTTTTTTTTTTTTTTTTTTTTTTTTTTTTTTTTTTTTTTTTTTTTTTTTTTTTTTTTTATGGTTTTTTTTTTTTTTTACATTTTTTGTATGTTTGCTATTATTACATTGTGAAGTTTTTATGTCCATTGTTGTTTAGAAATTTTTTCTTTTTGTTGCAGAAAGTTGTAATGGTGAAGAAGCTGGATATGTATGATTAAAGATATTGATGGTAAGAGGGAGTTCCTAAAGATGGGTGTTAGAGTTGTTGATCACTGGTATGTTCACTTTCGTGATCCAAATCTTCAGTTGGAGATGATTTTGATGGATCAAAAGGTAAGTACTTCAAATAGTGTGTTGAGTTTTTTTTTATCCAACCTTTTTATTTTAATTTGTTGTTATTTTGAACCATTTTTTTGCAGGGGGACTAGATACATTGCATTGTACAGGTTGGTGGAGGGTGAAACATATATCATTCACAATTTCAAAATATTGAAAAATGAAGGGCAATATAGAATATGTGAGTATCCTTTCAAGTTATTGTTTATTGTTGCGACTTCTGTGAGCCCCAACCTATTGCCCAAGTTCCGATGAAATTTTTTGCTTTTCAAAGTATAAAGGAAATTGTATCTGGAAATTTCATTGTGGATTTGCTTATTGGCATGACAAATCTATTTACTATTTATTTTAATGAAAATTTTTGTATAAACAATTATGCTAACTGCTAAATTTTTGGATGGATGGGTTATATTTGTTGATCCTGCTAAATCAAGAGAGCCCAAACCTCCTCAGCATTCACAGTCCCAACCCTCTGAATCAAATATATGATATCTCTATCAATATAAATAAAAGTAGGAGATATATAATATCTTTATCAACAACCAATATATCATTAATTAATTGATCAGAGAAATTTTATTAGGATGATTTGCACAAACTTTAAATACAAAAGAGTTAACTTTAATTTATCTAATCTAATCATAAAATATTATATAGATCATATAAAGTATACTTTTAAAAATAATTTCACAAGCTAAGACATATAATTAAATTACAAATTATATACACCTAAGTATGCGCACAACTAACATTAATTTTTTATTATATATTAGTAAAAAAATATCATATTATTTATAATTATATTAACTTTCTTAATATAATTTTAAAAAATAATAATAACCTTAAACACATGCATATGTCTCCATACCAGTCATTATTTATTATTATTAGTTGTATTACATTAGTATTATTAACATTATTATTAAAAAATTATTATTATTAATATTTTTTTTCTTAAATAAATATTATTTATTACTTGTAATTAGTTATTTAATTTTGTTTCTATACGGTTATTCTTTTTTATAGAATCCAAAATATTATTATTATTTAAATTATTTGAATTATTATTGGTATTATTAATATCATTGTTAATATTAGTATTAATAAATATTTAGTATTATTATTACTTTTATTATTAATATTAATGTTATTAATAATAGTACTATTATTTTGTATTAGTATTATACCAATTATCAGTGATTGTTATTCTTCTTATTATCATTTTGTTTAGGATTCCTAAAATATTTCATGTTTATATTTTATATTGAAAAGTGTAAGCTTCACCTCAACCTTTTATATGGTTTAATTACATATTATTAATCAATTTTATAATTTAAAGCAAACAAATTTACATCTAAATATTATCAAATTATTTATTTAGATACTATATATAATTATACATAATTATAAGTATAATTTTTCTATTTAAATATAACAATAATTATAAAAATATTGAATTAACTGTCATCGTCCGATCCAATGCATTTTCATAATATATACAAACAAACTTATTTTTTCAGGATGAAAACATGATAACCAATTTTGAAATTCTTTAGTGCACAATCTTCATGATTTCTCACCTAGAGTCAAACTTTTTCTTTGAATGCAAAGAAATTCACCAAACAGTTTTTTTCCTCTTAAAACATCATTTTTCATCTATTACTTTCGATGTTTATAATTTTGTATTCCAAAATATTAAAAAAAAATAATTCCTCACTTTGCAACTATATTTAAACTTTAATTAATATATCATTTCAAAGATTATAATAACCAATAATCATGTGACATTTTAATACATAAATATCATACTAATAATAATCATAATATTATTTGTAACCAATTTATTTATTAGTAAGTAATTAAAAAATATAATATTTTATTATTCCATCTAACAAAATATCTATGATTATATGTAAGCATATTTGTAACCAAATTTAAATTACTCCATTAAGAAGTATAACGACAAAGATAAAAGTAACATTGATCCATACTAATTCTAATAATATCTAACTTTAATATTTATTATTATTATTCGTATAAACAATAATATTATATAATGATATATATAAGATAATTATTTATTACAAATATAAATAATTATTTTAATTTACAAATACAAAATTAAAAGAAAAAGAAAAAAACAAAGTACAACACGGGTATAGCACTAGTTTTAAGTAAACGAACAACTTATTCGGATGAATTGAATTCATGACATTGGGCCTCATTTTGAGAAGGTTGGGCCTCAAAGCCTTGCCATGATTTCTCTTCGCAAGATCTTTCCGGTGGCAGACTTTGGAATGGAGCCCACAAAGAAAACCCTAGTGACTCTTTTATAAAACACAACCTGCCATTAAAGACATTTAAATTATTAATTCAGAGGAAAGTCAATCAGAATTGCAATATAAAAAATATTTTTAACCTTTCCTGTAAAAGAAGTTCCTTGCTGTCTGTGTTCATTAATGAGTTTACATATAAACAACTGAATGCAGATCAAAAACAATAAATTTGAAATACCGTATTTTAGCAATTTAATAGTACAAAGAGAAGAAAGTTATTTTTGTAAGAGTCACAGGGAAAACTCTCTCTCCAAATTGATACAAAGTGAAAAAAATTTGTCGCTTTCCTTTTCTTTTTTCAAATTTGGCTCAATAGCATTTTTGTCTTTAAAACAATAATTTAATTATTTATATTTATTTTTTACTTGATGTAGTTTTCATATTTTTTTAAAAATTAACGATAGTTTATTGTATTAGAGTACTGTTAATATCGTCTAGAAGATGATAAGCTGACATATGCTGATATAATTACTCATTATATTTTTAAAGATAGTTAATATTGATTTAAGGGACTAATTAAGTTTTGTTTAAGAAAAATATAGAAACCACGTTTAATTAAAAATAAATAGAAAAAAAAATTAAATTATTGCTACAAATATAAAAGCCGAAAATACTATTAAACCTTTAAATTGTGTTATAAATGACCTCGAAGCAACACAGCATGGAAGAATAACTTGAACCCATCCTTTTACTTTTTATTTTATTGAAATTAAAATACTTGTATTATTTTTTCTTGTTGTGTTGAAAGGTAGGAAAAAAAAAAAACCTGGTTTGAGATGTATTGCTTGATTTCTTGCTCAGATATATTAGAAGCTTTTGATCGTACAACAAATGCTACTGGAACTTCTCCTGCAACTTCATCCTTCATGCTGAAATAAAAAATCTTTTGTTGTAAGAAAATGTGATGAAAATAATTTATATAATAGTAAGTAAAGAACTTACGATACAACAGCAGCATCTGAAATATCGGGGTGTGCAATTAGAATGGCTTCCAACTCCGCTGGAGCCACTTGAAATCCTTTGTATTTGATCAATTCCTTCATTCGATCAACGATGAAAAGTTCATCATCATCATCGATGTACCCAATATCACCCGTATGCAACCATCCCTCCGTATCTATTGTATTTTTTGTCGCCTCTTCGTTATTTAGGTAACCTAAACAAATATCACAAACAATAACCCATTTTCGTAAAATAGTTTTTTTAATTACTTTATATCGTATGAATTTTCAATTAGCATTGTTTGAAAATGTTCTCGTTCCTATTATTTAATTAAACTGTGTACAGTATTAAAGGTAAAAAATTAAAGAAAATTATTTAATACAATTTGAATTTGATTATTCAATTGTTAGGTACCGAAATCCTAATTTACAAAAATGTTTTAGCACTTTACTTCCCTTAATTAAGTTATAACTATATTGATGCCATTAATTAACAGGTCATAATAAGAAAAAAAACATTAATTAACAGTTATGTTTGTTTTTCAAAAGCACACAAAATCTTTTTCAGTCGGAACTAAATCAAACAATTTAAATTGGCTTATTGAAAAAATAAACTATCTTCATACTAATTAGTCAACAAAACTTTAAAAGGTGGAGTTTGTGGCAAGTGTGAATGTGTACTCCATCTAATATAGGTAATTGTTGAAGTGTAACAATTAAAGAGCTTTTAATGTTGTTTGAAATTTGTGTTTATAAGTAGTTCAAATGTACTTGTGCATAAATTTTATGGAACTGAAAAAAATTCTTACAAAGAAGAATAATTCTAAACAATATGTTTTGTAATTTTCTTTTAAGTTTTATAGCCGAAGACCACTTTACAAAGACATTAATTAGTTTAACGATTTGTATATAAATATTTATTTATTTTAAACACAGTGTGGGTAGCTAAGAGTAATGATATTTAAATGTTATGTTCGTAACTTTCTTCTATGTATTACTTTTTATTTTAATTATCATTTACTTTATTATTCTTTTAAAATATTATTTGTTTATATTTTTTCTATTACAAAATATAATTGGAAAAGAAGTTTTGCATTATAAGAAAATATCTTATCAGTAACCAATTTTAAGATAAAAGTAATTAGTTAACCAATTTACATATCAATTTATAAATTAATTAAAAATTATTTTAGTAATTATAATAGTTTCTAAATTATTTTCTAAATTGATCAATATAATGAATTAATGTCTAAATTGATTATAAAAATTAGTTATCACGATTTTAATTAAAAGAGATTTGTCTTTACACAAATTTAGAATTTTAAAACCAATTTTTTGGTATACTTTGATAACTAATTTTAATGATATTAACTAATTTAGAAATTATTTTAGTTACCGATAACTTCTAGTTTATAAATTGGTATTTAATTGGTCATTATAATAATTAACTTTTTTTTTTATCTCTAAAATTGGTTTTCTTGTACTATCATGTCTCATGTCAGAAAAATAAAATTAAATAGCAAGTAGTTATATGGTTGAAATATGTTAGTGATGAAGATTTTAATAAAAAATATGTGTAATAACTTTCTACATTTAATTTTTTTTAATTTTAAAATATAATGAAAGATAAAGTAAAAGTATAAATTTATACACTAATTTTTTTATTATATATAATACCACAAGAATTATTATCATTATTATATATGCATAACATATTCTATATAGCAAGGTATTTATATAAATTAATTAAAATAATATAATAAAAATTATTATTCGAATTTACAATATAGATTATGAATTTAATTAAATTTTAAGTTTCTCACAAATTTAATTTTTTTTAATTGGATTTTCATTAAAAAAATACATTAAATATTCAATTTTTTTAATTATTTTTTACCGTTAAATTTTGTCATTAATCGAGGGAACGTTCTTGTTACTTTGTAACTTACTAATTATGTTTCTCCACATGAAAATAAAAAATAATTTAATTACATTTTTAGGCTTTCATATATTTAAGTATTTGTAATTGAATTTGTATTTAATTTTTTATTAAATATATACAACTTTATATATTTTTTAATTTAACTAAAATTAAGTGATGATTTAATTTTACATTCCAAAATAAAATGTCATAAATTTTTAGAATAAAAAAAGTGAGATATTAAAATTTTACTTTTCTATTATTAAAACGGATTAGACTCCTAATGTGAGAAAAATTGTAGTAAAGGTCAACGAGAGTTAGGTAATCTCTTGTGAATCTTTCCTCCACCCATATGAAGAAAGAAATAAAGATAAAGATTGATGTCGGAAAAAAATATTTTTGACGACTTAATTTTGATAAATTATTTTTATAATATGAGATGACATTTTTAAGGAGTTTTAGAGTATAAAAAGATATAAAATTAAAAAGTACTTAGAAGATAATAAATTAAATTGTTAAAAGTTTAGTTTTTAAAAGATAATGGTATTTTGATCTATTTTTTTATTTACTTTTAATTTATTATTTGAATTATTCATAGATTATTATATCATATCACAAAAATATTATCAAAATAAATGATTAAAAACAGATTAAAATAATAAATTAAAAGTAATTAAATAGTGAGTAACAAAATTATTTAATTGAGATGGGTGGTGAGTATTAAGGAGAGAGAGAAGAAATGTTTACCTTTCATGATCTGGTTGCCTCTGATGCAAATCTCACCAGCTTTATTCCTAGGGAGCGAAGCACTTGTTTGAAGGTCAACGATCTTCAACTCCGTGTTCCTTACCACGCTCCCGATAGAACCTGCTTTCACATCCACTGCTTCCTTCGCAAACCCTAAGGAGAACGAAATAGATGATACCTCCGTCATCCCGTAACCCTGCATGGACACCCCACTTTCGTAACCACGATACTCTTTCACAAATACTACCCAACACACTTACCGGCATCCTTTAATTTATTTTTTATATAAAAAAACTATGAATCTCATTTTTGTTACTTCCTAAAATAATTTAGTATTCATCAATAATTCTTTAAAAAATAATAAAACTAATGATACATAAATCAAAAATATACTAATAAACGAAAATATAATATCATTGTCGTTTTCGTAATAATAACTCATAATTACCTGACCGAATATAATAATAACTCATAATTACCTGACCGAATATGGCGCTCGGAACTTTCACCCTCATAGAATTGGAAACTTCCTCCCCCACAGGTGCTGCAGCACATATTATCATTCGAATCGACGATAGGTCGTATCGCTGCAAATCTTCGCTCTTCGCAATCGCCAAAATAATGGGTGGCACAAACGGCGTCACACTCACTTTGTGTTTTTCCACCAGCTCCAGCAACTTCACCATATCGAATTTCGGCATTATCAAAACAGCAGCCCCAACTCGAAGGGAACAGAGCAAAACAGTACAGAGCGCATAAATATGGAAAAGTGGAAGCACGCACAACACCACGTCCTCGCTACGTATATATAAATTAGGGTTCTCTCCGTCCACTTGTTGCGCCACGCTCGTAACCATCCCCTTGTGCGTTAGCATCACTCCCTTCGGAAGCCCCGTCGTTCCTGAAGAATACGGCAGCGCAACCACGTCGTCTGGGGATATTTTAACGCCGGGAATGTCATTCTCGTTTGCCTCCGTCAACTCCGAGAAGTGAAGGCAACCTTCCGGCGCCGCGTCAACGCACATCACTCTGACGTCGTTTTCCCTCGCGAAATCCTTCACCTTGTCCACGAACGACGCCTCCGTTATGATGAGTTTGGTGTTCGACGCCGCGGCTTGCTTGGCCACCTCCGCCGGAGTGTAGAAGGGGTTAGCGGTGGTGATGGTGGCGCCGCAGAAGGAGGAGCCCAGGAATGCGAAGACGAACTGGGGGCAGTTCTGGAGGAGAAGGAGGATGACGTCGCCGTGCTGGATGCCGAGTTTGGTGAGGCCGGCGGCGACTCTGCGAGCGGTGAGTTGGACGTCGGCATAGGTGAAGCAGTCTCCAGTAGCGGCGTTGATGAGGCAGGGCCGGTGGCTGAATTGGGAGATGTTTTGGAAGATGTAAGTGTGGAGAGGTAGGTGCGAGGGAATGTTAATGTCGGGGAGTTTGGAACGGAAAATGAAATCATGGTTTTCGTGTTGTGCAGATTGTTGTTGTTCCATTTGGGTTGGTGTTTGTTTGTGGCTGTGAAAGGTTGAAGGGTTATGGAAGGAGGGCAACAGAACCTTGGTCTGGGATTTGTTGTTGGGTTACAATGCTTATTTATACATGGGGACGGGGAATTATTTGCACTGTATTATTTAAAAAAGGTTAAATAAATTATTTTTACCTTAAATTTCATTAAATTTTAAAATTAATTTATTTTTAAATTTTAGACTAATTTAGTTATTTATATTTCGAAATACGTAGATTTAATTTTTCTAACTAAATTTTGTTAAGTTTATTTGAAATGTATCCCAGAATTGTATTTGAGTTGTTTAAACTCTTTGAACTATTTTTGATTTAACATTAAGTCAAATATTAGTATGAAACATGCTTGACATGTCAATTAAACTTAACAAAATTTGATTAGAAAGACTAAATTCATGTACTTCAAGAGGATTTAATTGGTCTAAAGTTTCGAAACGGATAAATTTTAAAATTCACTAAAAGTTAAGAGACCAAAAACATATTTACCCTTTAAAAAATACAAAAATTTATCATTTTATTTTCTAAAAAGTTAAATTATTTTTAATTAAAACTTCACTATAACTTAAATTTAGGGATTTCTTTTAGTTATATTTCTATAACTAAAAATCATTTAAATAAGAAAAAAAATTTATGTACACTTTCATTCTCATTTCGGTATTCGTTTTCAATATTTAATAAAAGTACTATACTTTGTAGTGTTGTTATTGAGATGTGTTTTTTTATTTTATTCTAACATATAATTAAAAATAAAAATAAATTTTGAAATACGTATTTTAAATTGGGAATCATTTTTATAATGTTATGGATATTTTAAACAATTAAAATTAGTCTCACAATTTAATTTATTCTATTCTGTATCCTGTTTGTATCAGGGAGTTGAAAGAAAAAAAAAAGTAAGAAACTGAGCGAAAAAAATTGAGAACACTATAATATGGAACCTTAACGATGAATACAAATCCATCGATAAATTTAATTTATCGATAAATTTTATTGACATATATAAATAAATTCATTAATAATACAAATTTTGATTATTAATAAAAAATTTTATTACTAAAATATATTTATAATTTTAAATTTTTTATTAACAAATTATTTTATCAATTAATTTGTTGATATAATAAACAATTAATTTTCATCCAAATTTAAATTTATTATAAATTATCGACGAATAAAATTTGTTGATAATTATATATTATAAAATTTGTATATAATTAATATACGAATGTTTTTTATTGGTAAAAATAGTGACAAAATTCACGATCAAATCTGAAACGAGAAAAGAAATGAATAAGAATAAGAAAGAGAAGAAAAATTCACGATAATATTACACTTCAAATCTTCCTAATTTAAATTAAATTAGTTTTAATTAGGCCGACATTTTATATAGCTAAATCCAATAACAATTAAACCTTCCTTATAAAAAAGACATAAAAATAATTGAGATATCAATCTAATAATCCGGTAGCAAACAAAGACTTGTATTTAAAAGAACAAGAAAAAAAATGTACAAAATTGATTACATTTGATCAAAGAACTAGAAACATAGAAAATTAGGTACGATAACATAAGCTGCCGAATACTTACTTCCACATGATTGCAATATGTATCTCCCTGACCTTCCTATTTCCTAACTTCAATCACGTACAGCTTCTTACCTAATTGGATATGGAAAATGGTTAATTAAGTTTGACGTTTATGATAAATTTAAATGTTGTATTTTATTCGGTATTAAAAAAATATATTTTTCAATTGAGCTTATGTAATTTGATTTTTGTTATTAATTGGATGAGATAGTTCTTTATATTGCTTTGTTATTTGTTTAATTGTCTTTAAATATATTTTTTAATATTAAATTATGTGGTTTTGTTGTTGTTTTTATTGTTTGACATTGAACATGAGTGATATATTAACGGCGAGAACAAAATTTGGGTGTAATTAAGTGGAGGTCCAAACCAATTGATATATAACAATCACTAGATTAGTTGTGGTTAGGGGAGAAATGTGACTCGACCCATAGCTAGTTGTTTCTTTTTGAAATGCGTTGAAGCGCAACAATTAACTAGACATATAGGGGTTAAGTACAGTTTTGCGTGAGCCGCGAGAGCGGTACCAAATCGAGACAAACTCTGAATACTAGATATGACCTCAAAATAACAAAGGTCAAGGTTAGTCACTGAGACAAGAGAGACTAAGTTTCATCGTTGAAAGGGAAACAATCCGGATCACCAGTTAAGGCCCCTAAATAACCGCTTACTGAGAAAGGAGGTAGGGGTGCAGGGAGAACCAGGAGGTTTGCCTAGAAGCAACAACCCTTGAAAGAGTGCGTAATAGGTCATTGATCAAGCGCTCTTGCGCCAAAGATGAATGATGAATGGGGCTAAGCAATCTATCGTGGGATGTCAAAATAAATCAATAGAGAACCCTTGCTTTTTCAGGGTAATAAGCCTCAGGTCAAAGTTCGAGTGCCAGGTAAGTAATCTATGTCATACCTAAACTCAATGGGTATGAAGTTGTTGTCTCATGCTCATCCTCGTTGGATAACGATTCGTATTTATGTCTGTACTTGTTCGGAAGATCTCAAAATTAATAGATAAACAAGCATAAGTAAAAGATAAATAAAATATTTCTTTCCTAAACAATGATATTTTGACTACTAAATTTTTTCAATTTTCTCCTACAACATGAGGTGGCATCTTCTAAGTGATTTTGGAATATTTGGAATGAGAAAATGAAAAAATGAAAAACCATTTAGAAAATGACACCTAAGGTTGTAAGAGAAAGTTGTCAAAATTTAGTAGTCGAAAAGTCATTTTCCTTCCTAAATAAATAATATGAAAATAATAAAATGCATAAAACAGAGAAGAGAAATGATGAACCAACAGACACAAAAACTTTTAACATGAGAAAACCTCAATATGGAGGAAAAATGTACGAGACCTAGTCTAATAAAATCTTCTATTAATAATAATTAATGGATACACCACAAGTTCTCTTTTGGAGATTTCAAGGATTAACAAAGCACTATTCTCTTCACCAAAAAGGTGGATAACAAACCCCAATGGGTACTTTAAATAAACAACAGGAACCCCACTATATGAGATGACAAATAAAACATTTTCTCCAAGATAACTCCTCTGCGTAAAATTGCACAAAATAAACTGATTGCTATTTTTGTCTTCTTCACTCTCTCTGATAACTTCTTTCTTTTCTCACGAGAGGCACTAACAACTTTTGTTTCTCTCTCTCTCTCTCACTCTATTTTCTTTCTTAACAAATATTATGTGTGGGTTGGCATATTTAAATTGCATGATGAGCTAAAAGCCCATCAAAAAATACCTCCTTTTTATTTTTCTTAATTAAATCAGTGCGGGCGCAATAAATTGGTAACCCACCTCACAATATTCGAACATGTTTTCTCACTGTTTCAATATCAATTAATTAATTTTTATGAAATGATAAAAAGGTTTTTCAATGCAAACACAATATCATGAAATATTCAATATCAAAATGATGAATTCTCATTTCTTCAGTATCAAGTATTTATAAATAAATTATAATTATATTAATTTTCAATTAGACAAATTAGGATACCAAATAAAATTTCAGGAGACCAAAACATTTATTAGATTTACAAAGTTAATGAAACAAAAATTTATAAAATTTATAAATATTTTTCAAAAATTACAAAAAGGAAAAAGATATTCAAATTTAAAAATATTGTAAATGTCTCTTTACTCGCATTCTTCAAATTCTAATGAAATCTCTCTTTTTATACACTAATAAAAAATGTAATACACCCATTAAATGAAATCACACAAAGAATACATATTAAACTAGTAATAATTGAAATTTATCATATATCTTTCATCTTTAAACTTCCATATATGTTGGATTGTAATTGACAAGATTCATGACAATAATATTAAATTATTATATTATTGAAAATAATATTTTTTTATACAACTGTAGGTATGTGTATAAGCATAGAGAATACCTGATTTTTTTAATTAGGTATGAGATGAGGATAGGAATTGGGATGGGGATGGGGAATGAGGATGTATATCAATCCTGTTCCTGTCCTTATACGTGTCAAAATACACATCATCGTCGTATTATTCCCGTTTAAATTATTAAAATACTCATAGTCTATTAAATAACCTTATATATCTATAACACTTAATTTCTATTTTGATTTCTTCTAATTGTTTGGCTTGCCATGAAATCCATCGCATCTCCAAAATATATTTTGTCTTATTACAATATGTTAATATGTTGAGATGATATATGTCAATTAATTTATGTTTTTTGCGTCTCAATTTGAATATTTTTACTCTTTTTTAATATTTTTATTTATTGTATATCATCTTTTCACAGAAAAATATTTAACATTGTCAATTTAAGTATTCAATATCATAAACTTTGTATTTATTAAGTAATATAAAATAATATTTCTTTTTTATTCTATTTTTATTAAAAAAAAATTCATTTGAATAACTTCTTTGTTTCACTAAATAATTTTTTATTATCTCTTCGATTAGGTTGATATTTGAAAATTTTTCTCATATATATATATATATATGATTTTTTTTATATTATTATATTATTAATTATACATATATTTTCTTTTGTGTAATTTTATTCTATCGATATCGTAAATTATTTATTAGACATACATTTTATATATTTTTTAATATTTTTATCAGTAGTTTATTTCGGACAATATCCCTATAACATATTTATTTGTCTTCTTATATGTGACATTGTTTATGTGGATGATCCTCCGCAGCCTCCCAATAATATATTTTACGTTTTCGTTTTAAAAGGCATATGTTATATTAATCATATAACCACATTACAAAATAACAAAAAAAATTATCAAAATATAATAATATAAATATGACGTTAAAAATTAAGAGAAAAGTTAAGTCATATTGACTCAATTAAAAAATATAACTTTCTAAATACTCAATAAATCAAATAATATTTTATAAGATCAGTTAAAAATATCTAAATTTAAATATATTAAAGTTAACTAAAAAAAATAATTGCATATTTTCCTCCGGAACATGATCCACTATAAATAAATAATTGTTGTTTTCTCTACTAATTATCAACGGTAAAAATTTTTCGCAAATGATTATTTTAAATCAAGATAATAACACTTGGCACGTACCTTGTCACGTGACGATACCTTATCACGTGTTATATCAAGGATTTGACACATGGCTATTTTCTTTTTAAATTCAAAAAGAAAATTAAAAACTAAAAAAACAACAGAGGTTAACATGTGGCAAGGTACTTAACGGCGTTTGTGAAAACTTAACGGATAGTACTACATTGATGCACATTACGAAATTGGGTACTAAATTGAGACAAATTTAAAAGTGGATACCATTTTAAAATTTTGGAACCAAACTAGGTATGTTTCGTGTAATTAAACCTTTATTTTACTCGTTTCTCTACCATATCCATCTTCAAAACACATCCATAAATCTTCTTACATCCAAAACTTCATATATGGAGTTATTGCCCAAAGGCCTCCACACTCAAATTACGAGACCCACATCGATCACGAGATTAAATCCCTCATGGAAATATTATACACTCTTACGCTTTGTTCTTTTGGAAGAATTTACTGCTCATATAAAATGGGAAGAGATGATTTATATGTGATAAACCTTGTTCTTTTGGAGGTGATAGAGAGTGATGTCGAATGATTAGGATAATTCATTCCAAAAGCAATCTCCTTGTACATAGTGAGATTATAGGATGACGCACTTCAATTTACAAAATTATCCCCTCGTATTCCAATTTTCGTACAGTTGATTTATTCATTTCTCTTTATTATGAAAACAACATAATAAAAATTAATAACACAAATAAAAATTTATTATGGTTATAATAAAAATTTTTTACTTCTAAATTACTATTAAAATTAAAATAAAATTTTCATATAAATAAATTATTTTTCACGTTACATATTACATTTATTTTCATACCAAAATATTGTATTATTTAATTTTTTAAAAATATTTTTTTAATAATTTCAACCATTCAATAAAATTTACAAAAATAATTTTAAATAATTTTATATTATTTTTAACAATATCGTTAAGAACATTTTAGTAACCTAATTTTTTTTTATTATTTTCTTTAATATGTCACATCTATTAATTTAATCACAAACTTATAAATTCTTTATTCTGTAATCCATTCCAAAATTATATTCAAATATTTTAATCTTTTTAATATGTCACATCTATCATCATCTAATATTTTCGATCTCTCTTCTCCTTTACCTCAAATATTTCTCCCAAAACAACCAACGCCTTAGGGTCTCTGATGCTCCATACGGGGAAGGTTGAATTTTATGCTCTATAGTCAAATTGCATATCTTAAATTACCAATTTTTTCAGTTGCTATTATGAAGAAAAAGGAAGTTTATCCAATCTTATAAAAAATAGTATTTATATTTTCAATTATAATAATTATTTTTTTCTACTCTAATTAATAGTAAATAATAAAATAATCAGACAGTGATTGTGTGCTTCCTTTCAGAACGCACTACTAGAACTAAAATGAAAATATAATGACAAAGTCTACGACGCGGTGATGTATATGTGTTGAAAATTATTTTACTGAAATAGAGAGAAAAAATTGACTAAATTTGAAGAGTGAGTGTGTTTTTATTGAGTTGTTGATAATTGATTTAACCGGAATAAATTCTTTAATACAGAAATAATAATTAGATATTTCTTGTTTAACATAAAATTTATTATTATTTAATTTATTTTGAAAACAAAACACATAATAATTCTGCGTTAGAACATAATTAATTCTACGTTAATTTGACGTTGAATCAAACATGCAGTAAATTTTTTTATATGAAAGATTTGGCATTATTTTTAATATAAAATTTTAAAATTTAATATTTATAGACTTAATTTTTTTATACACTACTTAACTTTTTAAACAGAAAAAAAAATTAGCAAAGTGATTGATGGTCATGTGTGTGTCGAGAATTGTTAAATGCAGATGTACTTATAACTGAGATATGACTTCTTTAATTGCAGTCCAAACTATGGAAGTTAAGTATCATGGTCAGATCCAACATTTTCGGCGAGTACGACAACATTTATTTATTAATAGAAAAACATTTATTTTAAAATATTCTCTTTGATAAAAAAAAAACTTAAAAAAATTAAGAAAAACAATGTGTTCAATGTATAATATATATTTATAAAACATATTTTATTAAAAAATTTACTTTGACCAGTCGACAACATGCTTATCTAAATTAAAAATAAAATACGATTTTTTTTAAAAAATCTTATAAACGAACATAATAATAATAATAACAATAAACGGACCAACTTGGATTAAGATTTTATGGAATCAATTACTATTTTCTGGTGATATGAAAGAGGTTATGTTGTGAATAACTTGTTTCAAGATGAGAGTTGGGATAGGTGAAGATTCAAATGTGTTTATTCTATAATTTATTTAATTTATTTAGATAGACGGAGGATCGAAGGGGCACGTGGGCTAGGACACCTTCAAACTTTTTGAAAATATTTTTAAGTTATATGTATTGTTTTTAAATTATATGTATTTTTTTAATCAGGTAGTAATATATTTAAAAATCAATAAAAATTAAATTAGATAATTTTTTATTTTTTTATAAAATATAACACTTAATGTAACAAATAATAAAATATAAAATTAAATATAGTAAAGAAAAAAAGTATTAAGTTAATTTTTATTTTTTTTTAATTTTTTTACACGTAATCATCTCTTAACTTTATTTATTTTCTTTTTGTTAATAAAAAAAATTAAACAGAAATTTATTATTTATGTTTTCTTTTCTCCTATATACTCTTTCATTCTTAAAGATAAAAAATTAAAATAACTCTTGTTTCACTTAATAATATTTACCATTATTTTTTATCTCATGATCCTTATGTATATTGCTTTTTATGAATATAGGAAAACAAGTAATATATTATATGATTTTTTAGAGGCACTTTTAATTGTGATTTAACTATCATAGTTTCTTTTAGTAATTATGTCTTTCAATTTTTAATTAGATTATCATAAATTATTTATAAGTCTTAAACTTATATTTTAAATTGGTATATGGATGAAAAACATAAGAATAAATTTAATTTTTAAAATTGATAAAAAAAAACTACAAGTGAAAATGAAAATAAGACAATATAGTTGTTCGTCGCTTAACACTAAAATGAAAGTTTGTGTTGACTTTTGAATAAATCAATGCACATTCACATTAAAAAAAGGGAAGATAAATATTTTACAGATATATTATTGAAAAAAAAAATAGTTGAAAAAATTAGTTAGGATTTAATTATTTGATAAGTTTAAAAATATGAAAAATGATAGACAATCATTTATACATGTGAAGTTTCTTTTATTATTATAGCTATAATAAATTATCTATTCATTATTATTAAAATAGTAACAGTCATATTAAATATATAAATTTGAAGTATATTATTTTAATTTTCTAAAAATTTCGATCATTATGCGTCACTATGTTTAGGTAGAAACTTTACAACAAGCAGGGCGTATAGTGTGGCTAAGAAATTTTGGAGTTGGTTTAGCTTGTCGTTTATTTTAATAGCCACACAACTTTTTTTTTCATAAATCTTACAAATTTTATTAGTTGTAGGCGTAGCTATCACTAGAACATTAGACTGACAAATTTGTTAATATATTTTGGATTATATTAGTATCGCTTTTTCTATCAAAACCGAATTAACGGGACCAATTGTTGTTGTGAAACCTATCATTAATCATGATTGGTATAATCTATGATTGAACGTGATTGAATGAATTTTTTCAAATCTTTGGAAAGCCTAATATTGTTTATGGGTTTATTAATATTTTTTTTTCAGGGGGTAATGAGTGAAATCAATAATAGTAACATTTATTGCAACAAATTTCAAAGTGTATCACCTTACTGTCCATATACCTTGATTTTTGAAAAATTTAAACTTCTTAAACAATTAGTAAATATAAACCATCGTTCGATAATAAACATATCAATTTGTTTATTCTCAAGTTGGGTCGTGACCTATTAAAAAATGTTTTTAAGATCAAGAAGTTCATAGAATAAAATTTTCATAAGACTAAACTGGAAATAAAAAACTCTAAAGATTAGGACAAACTTATGGACTGAACTATAAAATCAACCATAGGTCAAGATAAATAGGGTTGAGTCATCCTAAAAGTCAAGTACGTCCATTGAATTGAGTTTAAGTTAGGTTGTAACTCAATCCACGATTGATGAGGTCCACATTATGATGAGTTAAATCAAAGTCACATCGGGCAAAGTCGAGTCAAACTCATGTTTGATCGAGTCAAATCAAATCTCACGTTGGGTCAAGTTGAGTTGGGTTCACCTTAAAATGATTTATATAAGGCTCACTCTAGCCTAATCAAGTCGACTTAAGTCAAGTTGAAACCATTTCAAGCCTAACTAAGTTGGGTCCACATCAACCAAGTAGAGTCCAACCCACTTAAATGGAGTCAAGTTAAGCTCACATTTGTTCCTACATCACATTGAGTCTAGTGGTCTAACCTCAGGTTGAGTTGAGTCATACCCATCTTAGAGTTAGTTAAGTCAGACCCACCTCTAGTTGAGTTAAGTCCAGCACACCTCATGTCGAGATTGGTCGGTCCAACTTAGGTTTGGTTGATTCGGGCCAACTTAGGTCGAGAAAGGTTGGGTCCATTTTGAACTAGGTTAATTCAAGCCTACTTTTAGTTAAGTCGGGTCATGCCCATCTCTGACTAAGTCGGGTTAGGCCCATATTGGACCAACTCGAGACGAGTCTACCTTGACTTGAATGAAGTCCACCGCATGTTAATTCAAGTTAAGGAAGAGTCAATCATGTTCAAACCCACTTCAAACAATGTAAGGTGAGATCAAAGCCAAGTTGAGTTGGGTTGGCATAAACAGACAAGTTGGATTAGATCCTAACTTTCCTGTTGAGTTATAAATAGTAAAAAGTAAGTAAAAACCAATTTGTAATTAATATTAAATATTTGAGAATCAATTTGCCATTTAAAACATTTTATAAACTAATGTTTTTATGAAAAATATTCAAGAGTTAATTAAAGTCTTGTAAACGACAAAATAACTTTGATTACGAACTAATGCACTTGAGTCAAAGTTTTAAAGAGTGAGTCTTTTTTAGCCCACTCAATTGATAGACCAATAAAAAAGACTTTATTTAAGAGTGGATTGGAAATAATTCATATATTATGAGTCAAATTAACACCTCCAATTGATAATAGCATACAAATTTGTTTTAATTTTACGATTAATTCTCTCTCAACAGCAACAAGAAACCTTGATCTTTTCAAAAGTCATGTTTGGTGATTGACCAGAGGGGGGGGGGGGAACGGATATATTTGTCTTTCAAAATGTTAGGCATTGATAAATTATTCCTGAAAAGGTTAAAAAAATTGTACAAAGACTTCTAAATCAACAATGAAGAGATGAATTCATTCCTCCATTAGCTTGCTGTTTTTTTACGTCTATGATAAAATTAATTTTCACTATTATTATTATTTTATATTAACAAAATCAACTCGTCAATTTTTATCATTTTATCATTGACGTAGAACTAATATTTGACGTCTTGGTTAAAAATAAAACCCATACATTTTAATTTTAATTTGTATAATAACGAATTAGGTATTGGAATCGATTATATTCTTAGAAATCAATAGAAATGAAAAAAAAAACTTAATTTAAGTTTACAATAACGTATATTGAGCTTGTAATAATATCTCATGACTCCTAAATATGCTAGTATATGATGATCATAATCACCACATTACGTAGTCTCAAAATTCTAAACTTCTATATATATATGACATGTTTTTTAGTTGATTTGCAAATTAAATAGAAAACATTACATGAACACATCCTAATATTTGGTCTTTATATTTGAACTCAAAGAACTCAAATGAGCTTCTCTCGTCAAGTAGCAGCTTGTTCTACACAGATTTACAGAGATATAAAATAATATTTTCTAGGTCTTCCAATTAAATTATTATTGGAATTAAATGATTTTTTTTTTCTTGTGCATAGTGGAGCACCATTATGAAAAAATGACTGAATTAGGTCGTGCCCCATATTCACAATGAAGGAAGACCATTTGCAAGCCTTGCCCTCAGTTCCCTTCGCAAGATCTTTCCAGAGGCTGCCTTCGGAATTGAACTCACAAAGAAAACCCTACTGATTCTTTTGTAAAACACAACCTGCCACCATAGACAGATATTTTCTTTGCATAATTGAAAGATAAAGACAACAAAACAAGAAGCATAAAGCATAATTGTTATAAGCTTTCTTAATTTTCAGAAAATTAATTTAAATGAAATTGAACACTATATATATATATATATATATATATATATATATATATATATATATATATATATATATATATATATATATATCGTGTTTTAATTTCTCAGTTTATAGTAAAAATGAAGAAAATAAAACAAAAAACGATAATAAACCTGCTTTGAGATGTACTGCTTGATTTCTTCCTCAGAGATCGTAGAACCGTTTGATAGTACAACAAATGCAACTGGAACCTCACCTGCAACTTCATCCTTCATGCTGAAATCAACGTCATCATTAAACTATGTGTTGAAAGAGAAAAGTAAGCAAAGAAAATTCAGATTATATGGTAAATTCAGAACTCACGACACAACAGCAGCATCAGAAATCTTTGGGTGCACAAGTAGCATGGCTTCGAGCTCAGCAGGAGCAACTTGAAATCCTTTGTATTTGATCAACTCCTTCAACCGATCAACGATGAAAATCTGGTCATCATCGTCGATGTATCCAATATCACCCGTATGCAACCATCCTTCTTCGTCTATAGTTATTTTTGTGGCCTCTTCATCGTTTAGGTAACCTAACCAAACAATGCCGTAACTAAATTATTTTAAAATTTGGTCCATACCAGTGAATTTTAATCAAAAATTTAGCAGTGGAAAAAAAAACCTAAATTTTACCTTTCATGATCTGGTTGCCTCTGATACAAATCTCACCAGGTTGATTCGTGTGAAGCGAAGCAGCAGTGAGAGGGTCAACGATCTTCATCTCTGCATTTCTTACAACGGTCCCGCACGAACCTGATTTCACATGCCCTGCTTCCTTCGCAAACGCTAAGCACATTGAAAGCACTGGTCCTGCTTCTGTCATCCCATAACCCTGCATGTATGAAGTATATGCACCGTACAATTAATCACCATCTTCGCGTTTTTTCTTATGCTTCTTTCATTCTCTCTTTTTCTTTCTCATGGAGGTTACTTTCCTAATGTTTATCCATGGTCAACGAGAAAAAAGATTACTAAATTTAACGTTGCATACCGTTGCTGTTCGTACAATTATGCAATTATTGATTTTCCTTTTTTTTGTTTTTTAGTTAAGCAACCGTAGTTGCTTCCACAAGGAACTAGTGAGTTGCTGATGGACCGATACTTTAATTTAGGTTACCTATCCGTATCCGACATGTATCGTGTCTAATATTTTAAGATATTTTAATGATACTTAATAATAAAATATCTAATTTATAAAATAATAGTACATTACAATAAAATCTTTGAATAGTGACTAATTTTAGTCACAAAAAATAATTAGTCATTATATAGTGACCAAATTGACAATTAAAATAGTTGCAAAAAATTATAATCGGTCTCTAAATTGATAATTAAAATAGTTTCAATGATGAATTAATTTTTAAATTGGTCACTAACATTAGATATAAGGTTTTGACTACCAAAATAATTGGTCTCTACTTAAAAAATTTGGATTCACACATTAATAATCATATATTTATTATGTTTGTAAGAATTATTATATATTTTTTATTATATATATCACATATCTATTACATATCGTATCCTAATATTTTAAAAATAAACGTATCAACATATCAAATATGTGTCATATCCGATATACGTATCGTATCTGTGCATCATAGGTGATGCGTCCATTTTTTGAAAATCACCTTTTGATAACTACAACTTTTTAAACACACATGTCATAACTTTTTCAATGACTACAACTTTTTAAACAAACATGTATTTTAAATGAAATAATAACACAATTTAACTGCATAACAGTAGCAAATTGTCAAAAATATTAAATATTCATTCAGTCTGACCGCCATACCATCCTTAAATGATAAAAGTCAAGTCATATAGACAACAGTTGAGAATTAAATGATAGGATAGGACCTCTACGGACTTCAACAAAAACAAAAAACTGTACTTATAATAAGGAAGGTTATTTTGAGATTCAATATCATTTATACACATTTTATATTTATTATTTTATCCTTCGATGTTTTCTTTTTATAAATACAAAACTTAACTTAAATATATTGTTAAGTGGTGCAACTATTATAAAAAAAAAAAAAACATTTTCCATTATCAAATTGGACTCTCTTTTTCTTTTTTGCGTTATAAAATTCCACGCGTGCTTTATAAAATATAATAAATTAAAGTGTTTGTTGCACTAAAATATTAAACAAAATATTTCTTGTATTAACATATTAAATGGCATATTTACAATGAGTATTATTAAATCTTTATTACAGTAAAAAATATTGAAAGCATTTTTAAGTTAGAAATAAAAAGTATTTACTACTTATTTTAAACTATTAATGTGATAAAAAAAACTATATTATATAATTTTAAAAAAATAGTGGTCATAAAATAGTCTTTAATTTTTTTTACTAGAACATTAATTGACATTGACTACTGTATTAATAAACTATAACTCAAACATAAATATAAATAATATATTGAAAAACTTTATTCAACTCAACTGAATTTAAATTGTTATTTAGTTTCACAAAAATATAAGCTTATTCGCAAAGAAATAAAATTAAATTAACTAACATGGTTAACAGTTTCAAAGTTAAGTATTTTACTTGTAACTTATCCATTCTGAAGTAAATATAATTTTATTCTTCAAAAAACTTAAATATTTTAATGTTCTTAATTTTAATAAATTATTAATTATATCATTCATTTTTTTCAAATTAATTACATACAAATATTTTTGACAGAAAAAAAGTAATGTGTATATATATATATATATATATATATATATATATATATATATATATATATATATATGTATGTATGTGTGTGTATTAAAAGACACATTATTTAATTAATCACTTGAATAAATATCTTATCAAAAATAGAAATTACACTAATCTCACTTTATGTTGTGATAAATGACACTCGCAATCCCTTTTGATTTAAACTGTAATTTAATTTTTGAAAAATCAAATTTTTATTTATTTTGTATAAATTTTAAATAATTAATATTAATTACATCATTTATATGTATTTTATTATTAAAAAAATTATAAATTTATTTATCTATTTTTGTCAATATTATTCATTTTTTTCTTACCATTTTTCTAAAATGAGAATTTTCATTTTCATTTTAAATTAATAGACATGTTTCTATTAAAGAGAAACTAAATACCATTTATATTAAGAATAAGAATATATGTGCATATTCAGAAATGATAGGTATCGGTAAATATCCAATTTACCATTAAAAGGGTGTGAGTGGCAAGGCAATCATAAAGATATTGAAAATTGGGATTTCAAAAAAATATGTTCTCATATCTTCGGACAAAATATGCAATGAATAGAAGATGGATATTTTAAATGGATATCCACAGGTAATGGGTACCAGTATTTTTTATACTTATATGGTAATGAGATGGGTATGAATATTATAGTATATATATTCCTAGATACATGCACCTGGTATACACTAATTTAAATTAAAAAAATAAATAAACAATATAATTAAAATATTAACACATTGATTTTGAATGAGTTACTTTTTATCAATTGGTTTAAAAAATTTTCATTCCTTTGCAAACTTTCATTCAACACTATCTAAAAGGGTTATTTGAACTTTATTTGAAATTTGTAAATGTTATGTATTGTATTTTATTAAATTTATGGTTAAAAAATATTGTAAAATATTTCAATTTTTTCTTTGTAAATATTCGCAAATACCCATGAATATACGTAAATATTAAAAAATATGTGAAAAACCGCATAACGAATATTTGTACCAATATGAAGATGTGTACGAGACAAATATTTATCTACCCATAATGTACTCACTTAGTTGACATCAACAGTGAAAACTATAGTGCTACTGAACTTGTTTTATTATAGTAAAAAGTAATAAAATTAATGATAACATTTTTATTATTATAAAATTAAATATAATTAATATTTATAATTTAATTGTAATGAGTTTTTATTTATTTTTTAATTTAAATTGTTAAGTTTAGAAACGGATGGTCAAATTGAGAAAAATTATTAAATTTAGAAAATAACGGTTCTTTGAAAGCTATAATTAGTAAAACAAGTATTTTATTTTAAAAAAATTTAGTTTAAAAAACAAAACTGAAAAGAAAATATGGACCAAAATATATATATATATATATATATATATATATATATATATATCTTTAAGCATATAACTATTTTCTTTTTATAATTAGTCTTAATGACTTTAAATAAAATTGTAACGGAATCACGAATAACATAGCCTAAGAATAAGATAATTAATATTTTATTGTAAATTAAAACTCCAATCAATTTAGAAAAAAGTTATAAGAATTGAATTTAAAATATAAAAAAATGAAAATACATTCTTATTATAGTTAGATATCGATTTATAAGTACATGACTCCATATAGTTGCTATAGTACAAGTCATATTCTTTCTTTATCTCTCATTTAAGAGTCTCTTCGTAAACTAATAAATATAATATTTTTTATTATGATAAAATATTTATAATTTTACTTTGACATCTCACTAAATAAAAAATCACAATTGATAAAGCAATTATTTAGATTTATTGGGACAATGGTCGGACTTACTGTGGACTCACGATCATCACATGTGAGTTGGCTGTTTCTTTGTGTAATTCAACTGACATGGATTGGAGCAAAGTGCCAAGAAGGCTAAAAAGGTAAACTAATTTCACAACTTAAGGTAAACGTGTTGCTATAAGTGGCAGTGATAAGGAAACTTCAATCAACCAAAAATTGACATTCACAATTCGTAATAATAATACTTTAATTATATTAATTTTATTTTAATTAAAAAATTATAATATATATTATTATATTAATTATAAGGAGTGTCAAAATATTATTTTTCATCCTAAATTAATGATAATACTTACCTGACCAAGTGTGGCGTTGGGAAGTTTGTCTCTGAGGGAGTCCTCAAGTTCCTTCCCCACAGGAGCGGCGCCAGACATTATCATTCGAATCGAGGAAAGGTCGTAACGCTGCAAATCTGGACTCTTCGCAACCGCCAGAATGATGGGTGGCACAAACGGCGCCACACTCACTTTGTGTTTTTCCACCAGCTCCAGCATCTTCACCATATCGAATTTGGGCATTATCAAAACTGCAGCCCCAACCCGAAGGGAACAGAGCAAAACAGTGTTGAGGGAATAAATATGGAACAGTGGAAGCACGCACAACACCACGTCCTCGCTACGTATATACAGATTAGGGTTCTCTCCGTCCACTTGTTGCGCCACGCTCGTAACCATCCCCTTGTGCGTTAGCATCACTCCCTTCGGAAGCCCCGTCGTTCCTGAAGAATACGGCAGCGCAACCACGTCGTCCGGGGATATTTTAACGCCGGGAATGTCATTCTCGTTTGCCTCCGTTAACTCCGAGAAGTGAAGGTAACCTTCCAGCGCCGCGTCAACGCACATCACTCTGACGTCGTTTTCCCTCGCGAAATCCTTCACTTTGTCCACGTACGACGCTTGTGTTATGATGAGTTTGGCGTTGGAGGCCGCGGCTTGCTTGGCCACCTCCGCCGGAGTGTAGAAGGGGTTAGCGGTGGTGACGGTGGCGCCGCAGAAGGAGGAGCCCAGGAATGCGAAGACAAACTGGGGGCAGTTCTGGAGGAGAAGGAGGATGACGTCGCCGTGCTGGATGCCGAGTTTGTGGAGGCCGGCGGCGACTCTGCGAGCGTTGAGTTGGACGTCGGCGTAGGTGAAGCAGTCTCCGGTGGCGGCGTTTATGAGGCAGGGTCGGTGGTTGAATTGGGTGAGGTTTTGGAAGATGTAAGTGTGGAGAGGGAGGTGCGTGGGAATGTAAATGTCGGGGAGTTTGGAACGGAAGATGAAGTCGTGGTTGTGGTGTTGTGTAGATTGTTGTTGTTCCATTTTGGTTGTGGTTGCTACGTTGTTGGTTTGGGTTGTGGAGAATGTGAATGGGAGTGAAGATGAGAGGGTAGAGGGGAAAAGAATGTGATGAGGAAGTTGTTGTTGAGTTACTTGTGTTGTAGTTTCATGCGTGAGTCTTGGACATGTTAGTGCATTTAGGCCGTTTTCAATTTAGAATATAAGATAAGCGAAATAATTTTTTGACTACTAAATTTTGACAATTTTCTCCTATAATTTTATTTTTTAAGTAATTTTTTATTTTTCTATTTTCTCATTTTCAATATTTCAAAATCTCTTAGAAAATGACACATCATGTTTTAAGAGAAAGTTGTCAAAATATCATTCTTCACAAGATAAATTTGTCTTTTAAGTATAAAGATAAGATATTTTTTTTAGTGAATTTAGAGGATAAAATAAATAAATTTATAGATGAATTTTATAAGAATCAGAAAGTTATTTGAGTGATGTAATAGATTAAATAAAATATTACAATAGATAAAAATTAAAAATTATTAAAATATTCTTGATGGAAAAATAAAATAAAATAATCATTAATATTAAAATTTAATAATATTTTAATTATTATTAATTATTATACATATTTATACATATTTTATTATTTTTTAATTATTATATATACATACTATTAATTATTATTATTATTATTTTATATTATCAATCATTGTATTTTTAATAATATTTTAATTATTATACATACATACAATGACGGAACTATGCATGGAGAGGGGAGCCACGACTCCCCCATTTTTTTGGAATTTATTATATATATATATATTTTTTAAATTATATTTATATATTATTTATATTAAATTTATATTATGGAAATTATAATAAAAGATAAAATAAAAAAATTAATGGAAACATTGATCTATAAAAGAGATTATGATTTTTTTTTGTTATAGGATTTTTTCACCGTGTAAATTATCATGAAAGTGTGTGAAGAGAAATAAATATAAAGAGATAGATGGGAAAACAGAGGTTGGGGAATTGGGAAACACATAGATTGAGATTGAAGTAATTCTCACATGATCTCACAGATCAAATTTAGTATCTTATTATGATTTATGTATGTTTATTAATCTTTTTAGGATGTTTCTCCAAATTAAGTTTATCTCAAATTAGTATAAACTTAATTATGATTTTAGGGATTCTTTTATAAAAATGGTAGTAACCCTAATTATACTTTTTCCTAAATTATTATAACCCTTAATTATGAAAGTTAGGGATTTTGTGTTTTCTGCTACTTATGGTAAATTTTCTTTTTTTAAGTTTTGAAATTTATACTGTGTTGCTTATTTAATTAAAGTGGTATAAGTTTTGTTATGTCTTGTATTGTGATAATTGTGATTTGTAAATATAAATTTTATTTTTTTCTAAATAGGTGAGATATGATAAATTTATATTAGAAACATTATGATAAAGAGTAAACAAATTAATTCTTTTTTTAAAGAAGGAGCTTTTTGATAAAGATGAAAAAATGCATATATGTTAACTAAACTTTTCATGAGAACCAAGAATTCAAGACAATGAAAATCAAATCTCTAAAGTTCCTAGAATTATATATAATGAATTTAAAAATTTATTAGAATACGATCCGGGAAAAGCGTCTCCAAATTTGACAATACCCACAAAATCAAATTGATGAGGTACAAAGGGCTTATATAAAATGATATTATGGTTTGGTATCATGATATAATAACAAATAATACTCATATTTTTTTATATTATACTATTATGTGTTTGTTTTAAGCAGATGAAATGAGAAGAAAAAATGAAAAACTTTTTTTTTTCTAACTAAAAAAAAATTATATATAACAAATTTAATTTGACACCTCTAAATTTTTTCTCCAAGTTCCGCCTCTACATACATACATATTTATATATATATATATATATATATATATATATATATATATATATATAATTTTTTATATATTTTATGTTATCTTTATCATAACTTTTTATTTTTTTATAAAAATTAATTAATTAATATTTAAACAGTAAAAAAATGGATATGTTATGAGTATGAATATAGGTATGAGTATGATAATATACTCGTTATCCAGTAAAAATAGACATGAGATAAAAATTTAATATCCGTATTAAGACGAGTATGATTTTTTATATACATTATCCGATAACAAAATTCGTCCATATCCCACCCCGTTGACATTCTTAATTCTCGTACAAATTATACAGTCATTCATATGTGCAATCTATCCTACCCGATCAAAGTATTAAAGTTTGTCAAACAAAACTGATTAACTTAGTTTAATACGTCATTAATTTCCATCAATAAAATACGTCATTAATGTAATTGAATTTGAATCATAGAAGAAAGACAATGGTGTCATGAAAACAATTATAATTTGTAAAACTATACAATTTAAAAAGTAGGAGAGATAAATAACAAACAAAAAGATAACTATAGAGCTTCTTATAATATGTCCAGAATTTGTTATAATTTCGAATCAAAAAGTTGTAACTACATATATATATATATATATATATATATATATATATATATATATATATATATATATATATATATATATTGACAAAGTCAGTTGTTATATGATGCAGTCATTATATAACACCGAATACACAACCATTTCATAATTATTTATATTAACATACGATGAAAAATTCTCACTTCATTTACACAAAATTATATTTTTTATTTTAGTTTACAGGTACCAAGTTTATAATAAAACCAGTACCAGTATATAAAAATATAAAAGAGAAAAATAAGAAATCGTCAGACAGTGAGAAGAGATTTACGCCTAAATTAGGAAAAAATTGTTCACGTTTTATACACAATTAAGTTATAAGTTTTTAATTTTATACTACCGACTTCAATACAATATGCCACAAATAATACACTAACTATTTTATTTTTATTAAAGTAAACATAGTGGATGCCGCAGTATTTTTTAAATATGGATAACATTACATTTTAAAGGATAAAATTTGAATTATAAAATGTTGACACAAAAGAGTAAATTTTCTTTATATATAATTATAGATATGATAAATAAAATAAAAAATTATAATATATATATAAATTAAGGTTAAATATGTTTTTGATGATTTATTTTTTGTTAAAAATTAGAATTAGTTTCTCCTCAAAACTTTGGTCCAATTAAGTTTTAAAACTTTAGAAATGTATGAATTTATGTCTTTTAATAAATTGTTGTGAAGTTCATTTGACATCTCAAACGTCTTTCATGCTAACATTTCAGTTGTTTATACCGTTTAACATAATTATGCTTCAATGTTAGCTGAAAAAATTATTTGAAACATTAAATAATCAAAACAAAATTTAGTTAAAATGATTAAATTTACACATTTCTAAAGTTAAGACACTAAATTAGACCACAATTTCAAACATGGACTAATTTCAATTTTCATTCAAAGTTAATGACGAAACACATATTTAATTCTATAAATTAATTTGTTTATATTTATAAACCGTCCACTGATAGTATAATAATAAATCCGGACATAAACAATCAATTTCTGGTTGAGAATATTAAAATATTAAAATATTAAGTTAAAAAAGTTATCAGAATATTAAAATAATAATTATTAAGTCGATATTTTTTTCCAGTAGAGTTAAAGTATCAATTATTTAACGAAATAATTAAATATATAATATAAATTACTAATTATGATTATCGTTAATTAATTTAATACAAATAATCGAAAAAGTAATAATAGGTTAACTCCAGAATATAATACTTGTTTAATCATTTAAAATATTAATATCTCAATTATCTTTTTATTTTGAATTTAAAATGTTGATCTATATCTATAACTATATATAAAGGGGATTCCCTCTTTTGTGTCCACATTTCATAATTCCAATTTTACCCTTTACAATTTAATTATTTATTAAAATTTTAAAAATTAACGGTTAATTTTACAAGTTTTTA
>Ga0209589_1001059_pt1 | contig 43411 bp, 31 predicted proteins | sample CowpeawhiteBW_FD_187525 | JGI IMG/M metagenome (GOLD analysis project Ga0209589, IMG submission 187525) | Root nodule microbial communities of legume samples collected from California USA - Cow pea white BW (SPAdes) (version 2) | ecosystem: Host-associated > Plants > Roots > Nodule | place: USA...
GAACGTAGCTCTGGTACCACTGTTAGTATTTTAAGGTTGTTAAAGGGATAGTTGAAGGGATAGAGAAAATGTGTGGATAGTAGAGTGTGAAAGTAGTAGTTGGAGAAGTGTATTTTGTAGTTGAGAGCAGTTGTATTGGATATTGTGTTAGTTGTTCTTCATGTTACAAAATGGTAGTATACATGGATATTTATAGACCCATAGATTATTCTAGAAACTCCTAGTTAGAACTAATTCAAATACTTCTAGATTTTTCTACATAATTAAATATTCTTGATTTTTCTTTCTATCCTAGACTTTTCTCCAATACTCTAGAAGTTTTTTTACATTTCAACAACTCTATCTTAGATTTTTCTAGATTGTTCTAGAATTTGCATTATACTTTAATATTTTGATTAGTCACTCTCTGTTATCATGTTCTATCCCTCAACAAGAACCACACCCTCAGAGGTTCTACTCTCTCCTGCTTCCAATTTTTTTGTGACTGATCCTCCAGGTGTATCACTGGGATCCTCCGTCAAATTGCTTCTGGACGAGGTCTTCTACAAAAGCTGGTAACTTTTTCTCACCCTTATTCCCTGCAACATAAATCTTTTCTTACTTTTCAGTTGTTGAGTTCTGGGGTGGTGTTGACTCAGGAGCGAACTGAAAGGATCAATCCTAGAAGGGGGTGTAGCATTCGACAGGGCCCATGGCATGCATGCCTTCGAATATCCACGTGTGGATCCCAGGTTTAACGAGGTTTTCAACAAAGGTATGATAGGCCTCACCACTGTGATTATGAAGAGGATTCTCGAGTTATACGATGGTTTTGAGCATGTCTCTAGGCTCGTCGACGTTGGTGGAGGTTATGGGGTCAACCTCAAATTGATCAAATCCAAATACCCTCACATTGAGGCTATTAATTTTGACTTGCCTCATGTGGTCGAAAATGCCCCTCTCCATCCAGGTATTGATTGTCTCCAATTCTTCATCTATGATGAACTCTGACAAACCAAAATGATAAACTCACAGGTGTTTAATCTGCAGGTGTGGAGCATGTGGGAGGAGACATGTTTGAAAGCGTTCCTTCAGGAGATGCCATTTTTATGAAGGTGGGTGGGTATATATGCATCTAAATGTTGATTTTTGATATGTTTATGAGACGATTGATTGACATGATAACTTGGTGGATGAAAAATTTCAGTGGGTACTTCATGATTGGAGTGATGAACATTGCGTGAAGGTGTTGAAGAATTGCTACAAAGGGATTGGTGATGATGGAAAAGTTATTGTGGTGGAGTCAATTGTGTCGATGGTGGCTGAGACAAGTGTTACTGCGAAGGGTGCTTTGGGATCTGATCTCATAATGATGACTCAAAACCCAGGAGGGAAAGAGCGAACACGCCAACAAATGATAGAATTGGCAGAAGCATCTGGGTTCAGTGGGGTCAGATTCATATGCTCTGTATGTGGCACCTGGGTTATGGAGTTCTACAAGTAATCAATGTTATTATGCAGAATGTGAAGTTCTATCACAGAACAAGGGAAACTATAGTGCTCATAAGATAGTCTCCATGAATAATATATTATCATAAGTTGCTTGGAAACATTTTTCCTTTAAACAGGCTTTTAAATAAGGTGGTCAAGTTATGTTTTTAATTAATTAGGTCAACTTATAGATATAAAAGGATTTATAAATTTGAACATGCAGAAGTTCAAAAACTGGCTTAATTACTTTATGTTTTAGTTTAAAACGTTGCCAAAATGAGCTAGTCAAATTAAAAATTTTGTAACATAAATTTAATTGTATATTTTTTATTTAGTACGTTACATGAAATAATAATCATATTTTTTTAGGATTTAATTACAAACTTAGTCCCTAATTTATGTCTTTAATTTGTTTTGGTCTATTAATTATATTTATTTTTTACTTAAGTTCCTATTTTCTTTTAAAAAAAAATTAAATTGGGTTATTAAAATTTAGGTATGTGTCAAAATTTAAATCATTTTAATATGATGCGTCAATGTTTCAAAGTATATATCAGGTGATATATATATATATATATATATATATATATATATATATATATATATATATATATATATATATGAGAGATTGGAGGAGTATCTTTTTACACCTCTAATAACATTAAGTTTCATACTTTGAATAATGAAGGTTATGATAATGTCCATTGAAGTCTAATTTGATGTGACATATATAATGGTAACTTACATATTTCCAAATGTTCCCTTTCTGCTTTATGCCTTGTCTTAAGCTCCATTTGCTTCAATTTTAGAAGTGACTTAAGATTCATATACTGTGTTGATGCTCTCTTTTACAAGTTATTTTAGCAAGATGCTAACCATATATAGGTCTCGCAGAAAATGAAATGGTCTAAATGATAAGGTATCCTTCAAAGTCATGCATTCATGCATTAACTGAAGTAAAATGTTAACTTTGAAATTCACAAAGGGATAATATCTATATATATAACTGAAGAAATGTTTACATGTTGAAGTAGATTTGATAGATTAAAAAGATTACATTTATTTTTGAGGCTAGATTATAAATTACATGGGATGAAGTATGGTCAGAAGCTTATTGGGACAAAATGAAGCACGGTTGCATCTTCAACGAAAAATGCTGCAAGACAGATCTCTAATGCATCTAAGCACCAATTCCTCACTGCTTTAGCTGCTCCCAATTATTTCATTATATGTTTCTTTTACCTTTCTTACAAAAGCGTCCCTGTAACACCAACCACATTATGGACATCAACTTCATTAATTCATGCAACCAAATCATACTAAATTATTATCAACACAATCTGCCTCTACCTGTCTGGCTTGAAAACTAGGTTCTTGTAAGCAAACCACTGCAAAGAAAACACAAATTGAAGATGAAATACTATTCATCATCATTTTCAATTTAAAACAGTTTCATCAACTTACCCCAGTGTAGCCAATGCCTACAACCTCAAGAACCCCAGGAATTAAAGGAAGCCTATCAATTGCCTGTTACAAGTAACAATCATTGCTTATGTTAATGCATTTGATAATGCATTTGATGGCAGCACAAAACACAGTAATCAGTATTCAAAAATAACATACTGAGATCATTCCTGCAGAGCCCCATAATGCAACCACACCAGCTACGGCCAGTGAACTCACTGCATATTTATCTTCAACTTTCTCCCACTACGTACCCAACGTTAATTAGTAAAGTCAGAAACACAATATATAGCAACTTCACATGCATTATTACCCTTTTGTAATTAGCACAAGTTCGTTACTTGATCAGATAATTTGAGATCCTTACAGCTTCTTGAATAGTCTTCACAATCTCTGGCGTCTCAGCAAAAACAACCTCAGTTGTGGCAACTTCTGCTGCTGGTGCCTCTCTCGTGGTGGCCATTCCCATAACATTTCTAGCAATCCTGCGACCTGAAAGACTCAAACTTTAAAAGTTGATAACACTGAAGAAGCAAGGCTAGAAATATATCCATGATTCATAGATCGATGAGCATGATCAACCTGAGACTTCCATTCATTGCATATTTTTGTGAAATCTGAGAAAGGTTTTGAGATAAATGACTTACAGAAAGCAGCGGTTTTCCCAGGACGAGTGTGAGAGTGCAGAGGTGGTGGAGGAAGAGTGGGAAGGGTGACACATTGTGGGGAAGAAGCCGGTGATTGCCTTGGAGGCTTGGCATCAACAAGGGTGGAGGAAGAGGATAAAGAGAGGGTTGAGGCCATTGCAAGTATAGTGTGGTATGAAGGATTGTGAGGCGAGCAGGGAAAGAATATAGATTATGTTGTTGAGATATTTTATTTGGCGTGTTTTGTAATTTTTTTGGCATAGATATGAATGTGAATGGTGTTTGATAATGTGGGAAAGGAGTGTGGAAGTGCTTCTGCCACAGTTTGAAGTGCTGAACCACTCATTTCTTCTCATTCTGGATAGTGTCATGACATGGCTTCTTGGATAGGGCTTTTATGGTTTTTCCAACTCTAACACTTTCTTTACAATCATCATGCAAAAATATCTTTCATCTAAAATGTGAAAAAACAGCTTCCCAAAATATCTTATTATGGTGAAATTAAAACTAATAAAAAATCCAAACTTTAGTCCTACAACTCCCACAGCCTCAAACAAACTTGAAAAGAAAGGAAAACTCTATTACTTCCTGCATCCCCACAATTACTAACTACACCCCCTACTAACTGCACTATTAAGTGGAAGAAAAAAAAAAGGAAGAAAAGAGAAAACTAAAAAAAAAAAAACTTGCTTCGGAAAATTCTTTCCAAGACACATTTGATATAGAAATATTTCGAAAAATTCTTTTCGAAAGGTATTATATGCAATTTTTGAAAAGCTTATTCTAGAAATCCTATTCTTAAAATCTTGTTTCAGAATGCATTTCACAAGTCCTGAAAATTCTATCTTAAAAATTTTGTTTCGTAAATTTTATCCCAAAAAAGTTTATTCTGAAATATATAATCTTGAAATCAGTTTTACGAAAAGTAAAATCATATTTTGAAATTTTGAGGGAGTCCACAAAAGAAACTGTGGGGCTACAGGAAGTAAAATCCAGAGTAGATTTTGTTGAGTTATTTATTTGTTGGAGCCCATAATCAATTTAGCACCTCAGAATGACAGAAACAAAAAGAGAGGATAAAGCTGATATAGTTTCACCAATACTATGTATGCTACTGATGAGTTATCAAAAAGTTAATTTTTATAAACTTTAACATAAATAATTAGGATTATCAAAATTGTCTATGCAAGTTACATCATAAAATGTATTGATGTTTTATTCTTTTTATTCACTTTTGGAAATAGCTACTTTAAGCTTTTAGACTATGTTCATTAGTGCTGATAAAAAAAAAATCATGTTCATTAATTATGCGAATATTTGTCCTGTTCTTTTATAGATTGGTACGTATAAAAAAATATTTAAGATTTTATTTTTGTTACTTTCATTTTTGTATACATTTTCATGTTTTTAAAATAACAAGTATGTATTTTTAATCAATTATAATATTATACATAATTTATTACTTATTGATCTTAAATAAATGAAAACAAAACAAGCATTGGTAAAATGACAATTAAATAATTTTCCTACATATAAAAATATAGATCAATTGTTCTTTACTCATAATCTCGTAAACAGAAAAATCTAAATATACATTTTTATAATAATGTTTAACTGTTGCATATTTTTATAAAAACATGTAAGGTAGCATGTTAAATGGATTAGTTAGTGTGGCATGTGATTAGTTTTTACCAAAATTTTACGTAAACTATTTTATTAACTAAAACCGACTAAAAAGAAGTATGTTTTAAACACTAAAATTATATATAAATTAAGGGTTAAATATGTTTTTGGTCCCTTAACTTTTAGTAAATTCTGGAATTAGTCCATCTCTAAAACTTTGGTCCAATTTAGTCCTCCAGTTTTATAATTGCGTGAATTTAGTCCTTATAAACAAATTTTGTTAAGTTTATTTTACATCTCAAACGAGTTTACAACTTGAATACTATCATGAAATACATTTAAAACGTTAAATATAAATTTAACAAAATTTGGTGGAAATGATTACATCCTCACAGTTTTAAAGTTAAGGGACTAAATTGGACTAAAATTTTCGAGAAGAACTAATTCCAATTTTCACTACAAATTGAGGGACAAAAACATATTTAACCCTATAAATTAAATCACAGAAGTTTTGCTGCTCAACTATTTTATTTACGTATATTATTGTTTAACTTTCAAAATTTCACATATTTTAATGTAGAACTTTAAAACACCATAGATAATTGATATGGGATGAAAATTGAATGGTACACTTTCCTACTTAACTTTCAAAATTTGATTCTAACATCCAACTTTTAAAACTTTGCAGAAAGAACACTTTCGCAGAAGATATGAAAGATTATGAAAAAAGTTATAATGTGTTTGGTTTGTTGAAGCTTGAATAAGAATTACATTGAAAAAGTGATTCCTTTGCCTACTAAGTTGTGGTTCTTCATTCCACTATGCACTAATCAATCACATAAAAGGGAATCCAATACCTTCACACCAAACTTCACTCTCAAAATCAAACTCCATTAGAGAGGAAGCTTCATAGATGCTATGCCCACCATTCACTGCCTTAGAATTTATAACATTCTTCTTTTATCACCTATCTTTTTATTCATTAGAGATTATAATTAATTATTATATTCTAATTAAACTTTCATCTTTATCTATTATTTCTTTTTATTTTTATTCCTAACTTTTGGGGGAAATACTATTGATTTTCAAATTCTAGGACAATATATTAAATATTATTTTCTTAATCATAGCTTATAATTAAGTTTTAAAAGTATTAAAGCAATAGGTTACTATGCATATTATAAAGTTAGTGATACTAAATAAATATGTATTTAATTATATTTCTAGTTACTATAGAATAAGTGGTTTTTTTAATAGAGAAATTATTTTTATTTTGTCTCTCTAAAATTTAAAATGATTAGTTGTAATCCCTTTAAAAATTTCATCCTTGTAATTTTTTTTTTAAGTTTACTTCTTCTAAACTATGAATTACTTTTTTATTCTTAAAATTTATTTTAAAACAAATAACTAATATTTAATTTAGAAATCAAGGTTTTCTGATGCATCGATGTTGACATTGTATCCCATACATTAGTTGTTGATTTTATTTAAGATTATGAATTGTCCTTTTGGTAAACAGATAAGTCAAAAGCAAAGCATCACACAATAACCTATACAAAGTAAAATTTCAGCATTTTAAAAGATAAAAATGATTTTTTTTTTATAAATACTACAATCAAAACCTATTAATTTTAGAAACATTGAAAACATGTTTAGTACGACAAAATATAATCCGATAAAAAATATTACTTATATTTCTTAATTTGCATATATTATTTGAAGTATGTAAATAGAATAACCAAAAATGATAGTTAATTGTTTATCATTGGACCATGATACTTTCACATCTAGTAATTTTTTAGACTCACTATATTTTTATTAATTTTTTTTTTCTGTTTTCAAATACAAAAACTCATTTTTTAATGATCATTTTAAAAAATGGGTTATGAAATAGTTGGTGAGTTTCAAATGATTATTTAATCTGTCTATTTGTTCATCTAACAATGCACTCATTCCAATATCTAAAACACCACTCCTCACTTGTCTATGGCAGCAGATGCAAATGCTGAAGGGATAATTCTAAGCCCTGCTTCATGTGGAGCCATGAAAGTTAACTGCCTTCTGCAACAAAACTTCACTTCATATCAACATAATTCTCCAGTTTTTAGAGTCTACATATCCAAATCTTCTATTCCCACATGGCCTGCAAATTTTAGCACCATTTTTTCCCCCTTCTAACCAGAGATCAAAATATCAATGCTATGTAACCGATTACGCTTACTTTTGGCTTTACAAAAGCATAGAACTTTATAGATCACTTAGGCTAATGCCTTACTTTGCTGCACCAAGTGCCATAACCATTGCAACACAGTTGAAGAAACTCCATTCACAAACAATTTGAGAAGCAAGAGAAGAAACACGTTGTCATCCTGGTTCCTCTAAATTAATAAAAACATAACCTCGTACACTGCAACTTGGGAAATTCTTTCACTTTTACCTTTTCTAACACACTGAATTTGCAAAAAAACTAACCCCTATACATAACTTTTCTGGTTTCGAAGGGAATAAAAAAAATAGAGTTGCACATTATTACACTGAATTGAAGACAGAAAAAAAAAACCATCATACGTCGACATCGCAGGGTGTAACTCCGAGGAGAGGAACTGGACCCACCAAACCTTTCTTCAAACCCATCAACACATCGCACTTCACATACAGTCCATAGTGCGCAGTTTTGATGGCACCAGCTTTCCACCTCACCCTGCCCTGAAATATGAGCCTCAGACCCACCACCCCATAAGCCTCGTCCACCACCAACCCGTTTGACACCTCCACCGACACCGGAATCGCGGTGCCTCCGATCACCGGAGACACCGATACCGCGGTGTGTTTACCCTGGTGCAGCGGCGGCAGCAGGACCTGTGGCGTTATGGCCTGGTTCCTGTAGGAGACGAAGGCTGATAACCTGTCGTAGTAAATGGAGACGCGCCTGTTGGGGTTCTTTATGAGGACTGAAAATTGCATGGTGGTCGACATGAGCGGTGGGGTGGTGGCGTTGAGGCCGTAGATGGCGGCTCCGATCACCGTGAAGCGGGGCTTGTGGGGACGGTAGACCAGCCAGAGCACGAGAAGAGTAACACCTGCTAAGAGGAGGAAGATGGTGATGGCTGTGCATGCTGCACGTCTCGGATCATTCGAATCTTTGTCTTTCGACATTTTTCCTTTGTTTGCAGTGTGAGACTATGGAGTTTGGCAGTGAAGAAGAGAGAAAAGATGGAAGAAGTGAGAGGTCAATATAGGAGAGGAATCTAAGAGCAAAGTGTTTGTATGCTTTTACTTCATATTTTTTTCATATATACATACACGTGTCTGTGTCTGTGTCTCATTTTATTTTGTTTTTTTTTCTTATGATAAGCAACTCTCACTCTTTACACACTTTAATCATGTTTTGTAAATCATTATCCAACAATTGCTTGTTTTTAACTAAGTCTCTACAAAAAGAAAGATGCTGTAATAATGTGATAGATCACAAAAGTCACAAAGGAGAGTTGGAATTGGGTCACTTGGTATTGGAGTGCTTTTACATCTCTTTCAATCCAATTTTTTTCTTCTTTACTTGTTCTCCCTTTCACTTTTCTTTGCCTATCTCTTGCTAAGAATATAACTCTGTACATTTTGATTCTGATTACTCATCACTTCTTTTGCAGGCAATGTCTTTTACTTTCCCCACTCAGACTCCTAGCTATTTATGTGTGTTTTTCTCTCTCGTTTCACTTCTAATTGCATTTGCTTTAACTGTCATATGAAGATGAGTGAATAAAAACAATGAGTTAACTAATTAATTGCTTTATAAAATTAATCCAATGAGAATTGGGAACATTCCAAGTTTTTTGGTAGAAATTAGTTAGTAAAGAAAAGTAAGCCTGTAGATCTTGATCTTATTTAATTTGACATCACAGTGATTTAACAGAATGAATGAATTGTTGTAAATTTTCTGATTCAATAAAAGGAAACTGTGCTTATGTCAGTGTATGCTAATAGTCAAACCTATATTGAAAATCAAATGTGGAACCAACAAAGTTCACTGCTTTCTGATGCAAGCTTATGTTAAAAAAAACAAAAAGAATAACTTCTTTTTCATGGGGTCTGGTTTTTGCTCTGGAAAATAAATGAAGCACCAAAAGAGAACAAAAGTAGAGGAGGAGAGGGAACCGAAAGACGAGCTAAAGGAGATGTGCCTCAATTTGACTCCTTTCGCCGACATATGGATAAACTTAGACTTAAAAAATGAACAGTTTCTGCATGCAATGAAAGAGAGATGAGATATCAAACACTTATGTGTTTTCTCTTCAGCTATACACACGTTTGGTTCCGTTTGGACCATACCTCTCAAGATCCTACAGCAAACTCAACATCATGTGGTGTGTTTCCCACATCTGGCATGCACGCGTCGCATACAATTTATACACATCACACCTGTTATCACTATTTATGCTTTCGCTGCCCTAATTAAGACCTTCAAAACTGATTTATCCAAATTATAAGAAAACATTAAAATCTATCATTAACTCTGTTTAAGAAAATCGTTTGCTATATTTTTATCTAAGCATGAAGTCTAGTAGTATTAGACATTAAATTTCGCATTAGTTAAAAACATAAAAATAGAATCTGAAAATAATATATTAGCAAGAATTAGGAAAAGAAAAATGAAATACATGAACAGTGGGGTCCAAGTGCTTTTACCAATGTTCAGTGATTACAGAAATTTCAAGCAAATTACCAATGTACCTACGCTGACTAGCTTAGCTTGATTGTGCAACCAAGACTCTAGTACTCTTAAAGGGGGCTCAAATGATCAATGGAAATATTAAAAGATTACAATCCATATAAAATATAACTCCATTTTACATCTTATTTCAATCCTTTAAGATGAAAGCATACCACTGCCTATATAACGAATAACCCTATACTAGCATTCAATAGAGAAACATATACACGAGGTAAAATCAAAATTTCAAATCAATCCTACTAAATAATTACAATCCTACATTCTAAAAGACAACCAAGATGACCACTCATAAGAAAATACTAACAGCGCTAAAAGGAAACATGTTTCACCAGACACACTATACCTATAGTTAATCCTTGTCGAGAGAGGCAAATCAGTTCTGGAAGTTAAATTTTAATTCAGTGATGAAGGTAATTTCAAGAAGCCATAAGAAAATAATTTCAGGAATCACCACCCAGATCTGATACCGGAAGACCACTGTCTACTTGGCGAACAAATTGTCCTTTCACCCGAGGGCGCTGCTCTGCCAATCTCTTCCGGCTTTGATATCGGACCTATGCAAAAAAAATCCAACAATAAGCAGCTGCGAGGATCTTTCAAAAGCAACTTAGACAAGAAAGTAATCACAATTTCAATGGTGAGATTCTTAATTAAAATATGGTATAGGAATTTCAAAATTGACTAGACCCGCTAATAACATAAACGCTAAACTACTGAAGTTTCAAATCCTAAATTGTGGCAGTTTCAGAAATACATGGCAGCAAGAATTGCATGACGCCCCGATAATGCCTTTACCATAAATATTTCAGAAGTAGCTCTTTCCAGAAGCAGTAATAGCACGGTAGCAATACCTTTTTCTCATAGCATCTGTCTTTCCGCTTAAGTCGAAACTTTGTTAGAGCTGCTTCTCGCTGGCTGGTGCGATGAGAATCTGTCCCTATGAATCCATCATGACTGAGGTGACCGATATCAATGAAACTTTCGTGGTTGTCCTGGGTTACCTTAGCTGAAGTAGCATTTCCATCACTTGTGCAGCCAATGCTTCTGTATACACCACTACAATTATGATTTGTTGTATCATGGTAAAGAGCGGTATCAGCAGTCTGACTAGCAGCAGGAGAGTCCCCTGTCTCAAAATCTAAATGGCTTTGGTCATTTACATTTTTATCAGAAGCATGGGTTGCATCGTCAGAGCAGTGACGATGTTTTGAGTTGCGACTTTGAGGCTTAGACTGGGAGGAAGTACTAGTGGGAAGCGGAGAACTCTCTTTCTGGAACACTGATTTTGGAGCCCATATGGGATGGACACCTGATTCAGAATAAAGCATAGAGGGGAAGACATTTTCATTTCCAGTTGACTTGTGATGATCATAAGTAACCCCTGTAGCAGGAAAGAATCCAAGTTGACTGTTCGGTAATTTTGGATCAACTTGTCCAGATTGACCAATATCCGGAGTGGTGATTTTCTCCTTAATTTGATCTTTTGCACCATATTGATGAGAAGTAGATGCGTTTTCAAATAACTCACGGGATTTCTGAGAATCATGACTAACGTTTGTTAATTGTGCAGAGATAGTTGATGGTGTTGGACAAAAGGGCTGCAACAATTTACTACTACCATACCTGCAAATTTATTTTTATCACAAATCATTAAAATTATCTGTATTTTTTGAAAGCTCAAAGCAAGAATTGATACTGATTTCTTGACCTACAAAAATAGAAGGCAAGTCGTCCCACCCCTCCCACTAGAGAGTACACGTATGAAGCAGATTATAGAAATAAAAGGAAAAATTGATTTTGCTAAATTTATTATTGTTAGGAAAAAGAAAATTTCATACAACACCTATCTTTAGTACTTGATTAAGAACGAAAAAGTCCAAAAATAGTAGAGAACTCACCTAGAAAAGGCAGAAGCATTTGAATGGTTCCATATTTGCCTTTCCTCAACTACAGCTTTGTATGAGCCTCCAGGAAAATATCTTATCGAAAGTTCCAATTGTGTATCAAAGTCAAACTTGGAAACGTTACCACTACTGAAACAACATTTTTCATCAGTGCTCTTTGGGAGTGTCTTGAATGTACCAATCAAGTCAATGGCCCCAGTAGACGGACTTTCCAATTCATCACTGCATCCATGAATATCGGCATTAATCTCAGGATTGGTTTTGGTCAACTCTATTCTTAGAACTTCATCTTGATTTCTCATTTCACCGAAATCATATCCTTGACCTGGCCTTAAGCCTGTTGGTTTAAAAGTTTTGTTGCACACTTCATCTTCTGATATAAATATTGATTTGGCTGCAATACATGCTAATTGTAACTGAGTAACAAAATAAGGGCAAAGATTTTAACAAAAGTACAAAATAAAGGAAACTTGCGCACCTCCAGCTTTGTCATTATGTTTATCTGATTCCCTTTCACATTTTGTAGAGTTTTCATGCTTAATTGTGCCAATATCGCTCAGATTTGAAGAACTCTTCAGCTGTGAAATATCCTGAATATTTTTCATGCATATACTTTCAGCTTCAAAAATGGAGATGTACAAGTTCTCTCTACATAGGAGTTGGCAAAAACATGCAATTTCTAAATAAAATCATGAAACCAGCCTAACCTATAAAAATTTCCCAAGTTGGGAGAAGAGTGGTTTCATATACATGTAATGGAAAAGGGATTCAAGGTTTATGTCTTTGTAAGTTACTCATGCCAAGCAATGAAAGTGATGAAAAGACTTCAGAAATTGAATTAGCGCAATAAAAAATTAGTTGTAGTTTCACACCTAACACTGAAATCGAGAAACTGACATATGAAACAGTCATATTACAACATGTTATTTCGGTGAAAGTTTAGAGGCTGGGAGAGAAAAACTTACTTGAACCTCATTTGTTTTCTCGCTGCATTCATTATTTTTTGGTGTAGAAGCCACAGAACCGCTAGAATCATTGCTAGCAGCATGATTTTCTGCAGCAAAACCAAGTTCAATCTGTGGCAGTGTTAAATTTTAAGGAGACCCGCTTATATGTATAGAAAACGTGAATTGAAGCAAGAAAAGGAAAATACAAGTCAAAGTGTTCACACTAATAGACAAAAGAAAAATATCAAAACATTGCCAGAATAATATTGAAGAATATGACGTACGACATGCCTTCTCCACACATGCTGCCACAAGTTTCTTAGCTCATTCTTGCGAACAGGTTTTATAAGAAAATCAACTGCACCTTTTAACATGCATCTGAACACCATGCTAACTGAATCGTGAGAAGACATCACTGCAAAACCATAAGAAGGTGAGAACAAATTTGAGTCCATTAGCCATATCTAACTACTAACAGCAACAAGTCAACTCATACTTATGACGGGAATGTTTTTGCAAACGTCATGCTCCATGATTAAACTAAGAAGTGAAAATCCAGATATTGATGGCAAATCCACTTCAGTTAATATGAGATCTATGTCAGATGCTTTGTTCTTCAATGTCTCCCATGCCTTTAGGCCGTCACAAACTGTGGCAACTGCATGCAAAAAATTGCAATTAAGAAGTTCATAAGCATCTTGAGCTTGAAGGTAAATTCACTTTTCAAACACTAACGTGGAAGGAAATAACTTACAGAGTGCCACCACAAAATACACATTTGCATGAAACAATACACTTTATATTTAATTAAAACAAATAACGAATATTTAGTTCAAGTACGTTGTGATTAGCTAACTGTTAAGACAAATTAAACTCCTAGGCCGAGAGCCATCTGCTGAGTATTTTAAAGATTGATTTTGATTTTCCTGCAGCAGAGTGAAGGTAAATTATGTTCTTCGCGAAGCTAATTCATACCTGGATTACGTGGCTAAGCGGGACATGCAGGAAAAAGGACCACATGAAGTCGTAAGTGAAACAAACAAGATTGATAGCCAGTTATTGAAATATCTACCTGTGTTCGTTTGTTTACTTTAAACACGTTTAAAGAGGAAATAAAGGTGGTTTTAATTTTCTCCAGAATTAAACAATATCTTTCAGAAAATGAAAGAAAAAAAAAAAAAAAAAAAAAAAAACCTTTGTAACTGCATTTACGGAGAAGTGCAGCAATGATCTGTCGAGTGGAATCATCAGCTTCCACAAGCAACACCCGGAGCACCATCCGAGGCAGAAAACGTTCCCACCGAACCATGGAGGCATTGTTGCTCTGTTCCTCCTGAGTCTGCATCACACCCTTTCCACCCGCAACCACTTCACTCATTCTCAAGCAATTTGCTTCTGCTGCATTAATCAAAAACACCACACCAAAACCCTAATTGCACGCGAGAAAAGTAAGAAGAAGAAGAAGAAGACACCTCATGCTGAGTCTTAAGTTCAGCAGTGAAAATATCTTAAAAGTCTGCTAAATTGAGTGGAGGCGGAGAGAGAGAGAGAAAGAGAATTTCAGAATTTTCAAACCGCCTTCAATACTTTGCTTCACAACCGCGAAAATCCTACAAAATATCTTCTCACCACTTGCCACATACATGCATAGATACATGCGAACGTGAATCTCATCACTCTCTCAGATCTCAACTCTCACTCCATCTAAACGTGCCATGTTTCCCCTTCCGACGTGGCCCATTCTCCACCATTGGTTATTAGACACGTGCCGCATTCGTCTTCTTAGAAATGCCACGTCGTCTATGCGCCACCACATTTGAGAGGTCGTGGTGGCCACTGTGACACGTGGAGTTAATTATGTATATTCGTTTCTGCTTCCGTCACCCATCAGAAGCGAAGAAGAAGAGATGCAGAGGGTTTTTGTTCGGTCCAAAACCCTAATCACGGTTGCTTCCAATTGCATCTTCTTCCCTCCATCGCTACCCTTTTACTTGCAAAATCAAAAGCAGCAACGAGCGTTTCACAGCAACAGCAACAGCGGGAACACCCCTTTCGGATCACCAACTCGAGTTCAGAAGCTGATAGCTTCCCAATCAGACCCTCTTTTGGCCAAAGAAATCTTCGATGTTGCCTCTCGCCAACCAAACTTCCGCCACACTTACTCAACCTATCTCATTCTCATCCTCAAGTTGGGTCGCTCCAAACACTTCTCTCTCATCGACCATCTCCTCCGCTGCCTCAAATCCGATTCTCACCCCATCACCCCCACCCTCTTCACTTACTTGATCAGAGTCTACGCAGAAGCTGATTTGCCCGACAAAGCCCTCAAAACCTTCTACAACATTCTCCACTTCAATTGCAAGCCTTTGCCCAAACACCTTAACCGCATTCTCGAGATCCTCGTTTCCCACCGCAATTACATTCGTTCCGCCTTCCTTCTCTTTAGGGATGCCCACAGGTATGGGGTGGAACCCAACACCAAGTCCTACAACATTCTCATGCGCGCGTTCTGTCTCAATGGGGACATTAGCATTGCCTACTCACTGTTCAACAAAATGTTCAAACGAGATGTTGTGCCGGATATCGAGTCTTACCGGATTTTGATGCAGGCCTTGTGTCGGAAGAGTCAAGTGAATGGTGCTGTTGATCTTTTGGAGGATATGCTCAACAAAGGATTTGTTCCGGATTCTTTGACTTACACCACTTTGTTGAATAGCTTGTGTAGGAAGAAGAAGCTCAGGGAAGCTTACAAGCTTCTCTGTAGGATGAAGGTCAAAGGGTGCAATCCTGATATTGTTCATTATAATACGGTTATATTAGGATTCTGTAGGGAAGGGCGCGCTCACGATGCTTGCAAGGTTATCACTGACATGCGGGCCAATGGGTGCTTGCCTAATCTCGTGTCCTATCGTACGTTGGTGAGTGGCTTGTGTGACATGGGAATGATTGATGAGGCTAGTAAGTATGTGGAGGAGATGTTCTGCAAAGGTTTTTCTCCTCATTTTTCGGTTGTTCACGCCTTGGTGAAGGGGTTTTGTAATGTTGGTAGAGTTGAGGATGCTTGTGGAGTTCTTACTAAGTCTCTTGAACATGGAGAAGCTCCTCATGTGGATACTTGGATGGTCTTAATGCCTGTAATATGTGAAGTGGATGATGGTGGGAAAATCAGTGGTGCTTTGGAGGAAGTTCTTAAGATTGAAATAAAAGGACATACTAGAATTGTCGATGCTGGCATTGGTTTGGAGAACTACTTGATTAGGAAGATACGAGCCAACTCCACGAGAGTATTCTAAAACTTATGTAGGACTTACAACTTGCAATCATCCTTCTGTCATTCATGTGGGATCTTTGTGGTATGTTTGTTACTTTCCTACGTGTATAACCTACATAAAAATGCCCCGTCGACTATTTGCCCAAGAATCGGGCTCGCTTTTCTCAGATAGCCAAGGTTTTCTAGTGACGGTGTTGTTTGTTGAATGTCAATCATAATTATGCAACTCGACTGGAAAGTTGTCATAATATAACATACAAGTTTATAGTTGCAGACTGATTGAAGAACTTCATGCAGGTGTTTCCGGCACCAACTGATAGAGAAAACGTAAAATCTTGTCTGACTGAGTTGGCATATTGCAGCAATCCTTTCAAGCGAGCTTTGACCGCTAGCAGAGAACAACTTGTGTCAACCATTACATCTCGAGTAAGACCAGTGCTAGACAGCGATGAAACAATTAGCTATGAGCTTTTAGAGGCTGAGTATGCAATGAGGTGAATGACCCATGGGTTCAGAGACCTCTCCATACTGTTGAGACAAATGTGGCATGACTGCTAACAGATATGACACTTTGTTCATTTGAGTATTAACCTCATTGTGTAAAAGGCTTGAAGTCATTATGATGCAGAAAAGATTTAGCTAGGCGGTCTTCAGTTTAACCCAGATGCTAGAGCTTTGGTAAGTCACTTCAGTGTCATGACTCAGAACTGTTAAGGGACGAGTTTGCACGCCATACTCAAATGGCAACGATTCTAAATTTAGAAAAGGTTTGTGAGATTCTTCTAGATTTCTTGGGTTAGAACTCTTGACCTGGATATTAACTCCAGGAGAGGTTAGGGGTGTGTTGGGTATGCGGGTTGGTGTTAAACCAGAAGCGGTAGCCGCTGTGAAGTTGTAATATCCGTTTATATGGTCTCTTCACAAATTTTTTTTTTCTTTAAATTTTCATCCGATTCTTTAAATTTTCATCCGATAAGTATTACACCTTCGTTCTTACTACTTTTGGTGTTTAGTAAGTTAACTCACAATTTGCTGTATGAGTTGCATTGTTTGCTTCAAAGGCAAGAGAATAAGGAGCATTCAAATTTTCCACCGGAGAGGCTGAGATATTAAGCATATATACAGACCATCCTGTGTAAATTGGTTTTCTTTTGGAAAATCAATTTGGAACATTCTTGTATTTTTATTTTGCAAATCAATTTTAGAATACTTAAGGTGTATTTGATTCAGTTTTTGGAAAATTGATTCCAAATTTTGGAAACTAAACACATATTTATTTTCCATAACTAAACACGTCCTTAATTTAGTAAAGTTGTGTTGCATGTGTTTTGGATAATTAATTTTTGTTTAAACAATTTTACTGGCAAAGTCCAAATATCACTTTACAAATTAATGTGATTTAAAATTATTTAATAAATCACTTTAAACATTACGTTTTCACTTAAGTTTTCTTTTGTGTATTTCGTTAGTTACACTATATATTGAATTCTATTTTATACAAATGAAAAGATGTAACTATACATACCGTACAAATCAGTTAATACATACATGTTCTATTTTATCCATAATATTTGTCCTTCGTTCGATAAATTAAAAGCTGTCAAATAAACGACGTAATTTAATATATAGATGGGAAATAAAATGCATAGCAAAAGATAGATGAAATTAGTCTACAAAACTTGAAACCAATAAACAGAGTTTCCAAGAACTCAACAATACTCGTTTTAATAAAATCTAAACTATTTCCCTTTCGCGTCGCCTTTCTTGAGATTTCCCTTTTTAAGAGACTCTTTCTCAGGTTACAATTTGTAATATGAAATTAGCTACAAAACTTGAACCTAGTAAATAGAGCTTCCGATAACTATGCAAAACTTGTTTTAATAAAATCTAAATTATTTTCCTTTCCCTTTTCCTTTCTTGAAATCTCCCTTTTTCTTGAAATTTCCCTTTTTAAAAGACTTTTTCTCAGGTTTCAATTTGTCAGCTGGTGAAGCCTTCCCCTTCTCGCTCCTTCGTTTCTTCTCTTTCTTCACATTGTGTACTGTGACGGCCTAGAATTCAGAGAGCACATTTTTGACAAAATAAAAAAGTTAATAAAACTGGGCAAATATCAAATCCATGTCACTAAATGACTTTACTGTACCTTTTCAACATTTAGTATGTTATGAGAATTCTTGGAGATGATTTTGTTCAATATTTTTTCAGTTTGCTCCCTCTCTAGTGATCCTATCCCGGTTCCTTCCACCACTGGCAGGAACTAGATGAAAACAAAACAATGGAAGTTAATAGGTCAATTTAGTTAAAAATGGGTGCTTTTCCATATAACAATTTACATGGCTAAGAGAAACAGTTATCTACGAGTTTACAGTGCACAACCTTTCGATATTTTCCTTCATGTTTTGCAGGCTTTTCACCCCGCAATTTCTTGTCAAATTTCCCACCACTGGCTGTTGCAGTTGCTGCAATTCCTGCAACATTACCTAGTTCATCCTTTGTAACTTTCTTGGGCGCTGCCTGAGTTCCTGTTATAGGCAAAGCTGTAGCTGCCAACTGAACATGGCTGCATAATAATTTGTTCAGACTTCATTACAATAAAGAACATATGATGAGTAGCAAGGAGAAAAATAATATAGAGATATATTAAAGAAAAAAAGAAACACAAGGTCAAAACTATACAACAATCTAGCCAAAAGATGGCACACTTTGGAGGAACAACAATAGCCTCTAGATTACTCAATTGCTTCCAAATGAAGTCAGACGTTAAATGAAGTTGAGATGCCACAAATAGCAAAGGTAAGGTTTTCCATCTAGAATATCATATACCCACAACAGTAAAAGTAATTCCGGCATTGGAGCATGTAAGGCCGTCATCTCCAACCCAGTATCAATTCCTATGATTCCTAAATAGGATCCACTTCTACATATTAACCACTTTTTTTTTTATTTTAGCACCCACATTCTCTAATCCAGTACCTCTGAAAAAAAATTTAAATAGATCCCACCAATAATCTCATTTTACCAATAGAAATATCCAAACATGGTCCCAACAGTACAAATTTAAATTTAAATTTCACACTTTCTAAACTAAAAACATGGTCCCACTTGAAAAATTAAGTACAACGTAGGTGTTTATTAGGTAATGGTACTCATAAGGGAAAAGGAGTTAAGCACCTCCCAATGTAGATGATGCCCTAACAAATAAAAGAAAAATATCACTAACTGAAACTGCATATATCATTTGGATTATGCAAAGTTTAGCATAAGAAACCTCAGTAAAGATTTCCTGAATAAGAAAAGAAAATAGGCAATGGCCCAACTGTCCAAGGTGAGATACAATTGACTCAAATGGCCAAAATAAAACGCAAAGGTCCATGATCCATGAAATAAATTGTGCACACAACTATAAGTCAATTATATATACTATAATGAACATTAACAAATAGAATTCCCTGCTACCAAATCTTCAAGGGAAACTGGAAAACATTATGTTACAAACCTTGGTAAAGCACCAAATTTAGCAGCTTCTTTCAAGTTCTGTAGTCGATTTTTATCTTGCTTTTCAATTCTTTTCTTCTTATTTTCTTTTCTTTTTGCAAAAGGATCCTCTGCTGGATCTACAAAATGTTACAATACCATTATTAATATGCCATACATATAGTTTTGATCAGTGTACTAAAAACAAACCCAAAAAAATGTTAATTACAAGTTTATATTCATGAAAAGATAATAATGTTGAAGTCAAAAGAATAACAACATTAAACATAAATGGTCTAAACGAACATCTATATGGTTTGGAAAATAGACATATAAACACAATCTAACTTCCACATTATCACATACAAGAATTTCCATAACCAAAAATAACAATGTACCGAAAAATGGTAGGAAAGTAAAATCCTCAAGATTTGAAATATTGACTGAAGGGTATTCCATTAAACAGATTCCTTGTTTAATGCTCTGGTAACCCACAATGCCAGCCATATGTTTTGACTAAGCATTGAGCATGCGCTGATATAGCTCTGATTCATAATTTTTCTCATTAGAACTGTTTTGAGTACACAGACCTAATACAGGTCTGCCATGAACCATCCTATGTTAAAATTTTATGATATGCTGAACATATTGCAGTGGTTCTGTTGGTACCCGAAAGTGACAACTTAAAGTAGAGTGTCTGCAGTCTACACCAAATTCGTAACCATTAAGAGAACCATGGTAGCAGTTCATGAGGAAGAGGATGTTCGATCATTTACCATCAGTTTCTTTTGCCTCGATGATAGGTACAGCATCTTCATCATTTGCACGATCATACCCATATCTCCGTTTCCAGGTTCCAGATTGTTCATCATACACAATCTTGTCTTTCTTCCGATTCTGTATGCCTGTGAAAATAACACAAAAATAAAAATACATCAGTTCAACTAATAAAATAAGGGAGCACTAAGCCCAACACAGAATGCATAAACAGCATAAGATTATTTAGGAGTCACATGTGCAGCATGAAAAGACAAACCTTTCTTTTTGGCAAAAACTTCCCATTTAGTAGGAGGCTTAGGTTTTGGCAGCTGAAAGCATCACAAAAATTGATGAGCAAGTGATTTAACTGATTAGACATGAAACAAAAAAATACTAGAAGCAAAGAACCAACGATAGAATCATAGAACCAATACAGTTGCATAGCTAACTGCAATGCAGACACATACAATAGAAACAAGGATCACGAATACAAGCATTAAAGTGAAAAGTCACAGTTAATAGATTACACAAGCTTTGAATTTAAAGAAGAATAAAGATTGGAGTGTGGAATTACATGTTTTTCTCTTGGCAATTTAGTTAGTGGCGCAGGCAAGTTGACCAGGGGGCCATCTACATCTTCGGTTGATGGTAGGGTGAAGAGAGCATCTGCGATTGCTTGAACCAAGTGGGTGCCTTTCAGCAAACACTGCTTGACGATTTCCTCCCTGTGTTCAATTAAAGTAAGCAAGGACAGTGTCAAAAACGAAAAAACCCTAAAGAAGAGGAAGAAGACGGTACCTGTGTACCTGGAAAGAGGTGGTTGAGAGGGGAAGGTGTGATTGGAGTCCAAAGCCATGAGGTTGCCGAGGTCCACATCGAACTTCTGCTGTTTCTCACCCTCAATCTCCATCTCCGTCATTTTCACCTTCAACAAATGACACCAATATCAAACCTCTGCGGCGTCGAAGGTGCGTAACGGCTTAAGGGTTTGTTTGTGTTGTGTTCTGAAGTGTTGCAGCGCGAGAATGAAGAAGGAGTGAAACCAAGGGCCACGACAAAGGCCCAATATAAAAGGAAGAATAGAAAGAGATAATAAACCTTCGCAGTTTTCAACCAGGCTTATTTATTATATAAGTAGGTTATTACTTCCTTCACCCCACAATTACTAACAGCACTACTACAATAATAAAAAAAATTAAAATATAAGTTTTTTTTTTACATATTTCATGTGAGATTCTAGAAAATTCATTTCAAAAAACATTATATGTGTTTTGAAAAAATTATTCTGAAAATTCTATTCCCAAAAACATTTTTTGTTTTCTGAAAATTTTATTTTAAAAAATTCATACTAAAAGTTTAATTCCAAAAATTAGAATATATATATATATATTTGAAAATCACTTTTATAAAACGTAAAATCATTTTAAAAATTTAGGGGATATTCGAAAAAAGTGTGGGATGCAGGAAGTTAAAGCCCATTGGGAAAGCAAAATCATTTTCTATTAAACGCTAAAATTTATTATTTATCTCCCAACAATCATTATTAAATTAAAACAAAATAGGGTTAACACAATCTTCTCAACCAATTTCTTCTTGCAAAATTTTGAGTAAAATAAAATGGTAATTACGTTGAATAAAAAAAATCAAATTCAAATAAAAGAATATTAATCTATTTAATCATATGATTGAGGTATCGTTCATGGATATCCTATAGTTGGATTTAGCAACCGAATGCAAGCATGAGGTTACTTTATGTAATCTATTCAAGATTCAGCAAACAACATAGAAGTCCCAAACTGATCAACATATTCGATAGGTTAAGATCTCAATCTATAGAAATCATTCTTGTGCACTGAGTTTGAACATTCTTGTCCTTTTCATCTCAGTAATCTTCCCACCCAATCATTACAGATTTCAATATTTTCTTTTCTCTGAGTATTGCCTCTGCGCGATTTCAAATTAGGTTGAACCTTCAAATATAAACCAACAACCGCCACATTAATGCACTGAGATAAGAACAAAGTAATGGATTGTTACTAAGATAGCTGTTTAACAAATTTTAAATATCGATTCCTCATACAGTTTCACACGTTTTCATAAAAAAATTGTGACTGACTAATTCGCAAACACATTGTAAGTTTAAAACATAAAGCCCAGAATTATCTTACAGCTGAACTATAGAGACAGAAAAACAACCAGACCTGCATCACTGCTAATGAAAATAAACTGAAGTTTCTTATGAGGTCTGTCATTCTATTTCTTGATCTTAAGTTGAATACTTTTTCACTCAAAAATAATGTTTTCAACTATCAAATATACAGAGATATTGCAGATTGGAATTTTAAATACAAGGAATTAATCTAGATTTTGATGGACTTATCACAGTAGATCTACTCCACTTGCTGACATACTCTACCTCTAAAGTTCCTCCCAAACAATCAAAATTGCAACTACACTATGCAAAATCTGAATATCCTGTCAAATCTTATTCCTCTCTCTTTACACGCTCTCTAATCACAAGTATTCGACCACAAAGCACCTGCAAGAAAGACCAGACCAGGTATCAGACACTACTAGCTCATGAAGAAAAAGCACAACAATGAAAAGTAGCAGAGGTAGAATACATATGTATATATATATATATATATATATATATATATATATATATATATATATATATATATATATATATATATATATATATATATATATACCGTTCCATTGAGAGATAGTGCAGCATTCCGTTCTCTCTCTGAAAGATAGGAGACAAACGCATAGACCCTTTGTTTCCCTTGTCTCGTATCTTGCAACACCCTTACACTAGTCACGTTACCAAATCTACCAAAAAGCTGCCTCAGGTCTTCAGGCATGGTAAACTTGGAAAGATTCCCAACATACAACTTATGAGGACCTTCATAGTATATAGTTCTCATGGGTAACGAATTCATTGTATCAAGATTCCTCCTCTTGGGATTCATCTCAGCTGAAAATCTAACCAGCACTTCGCGCCCACCAACATCCTTCAGTTGTGAAAAAGGAACCAAAAACACATTTTCAGATCAAACAAACAGCCAGAACACATTAACGAAATAGATACGTTGAGCGAGTTTCACACTCACGAACCGATGCATCCAATGCCTCGATTGCCCTTTTTGCTGAGTCAATAGATGCCATTGTGACATAAGCACTCCCTCTACTCTCACCAGTCTCACTGCGGGAAACCTGCAAGTGCAGTCACCCATCAACACAGTACCTTGTCATCATTTCCACCATTGCTGATTCAGATCATAACGATGAAAAGTGAAAACATATCTGCAGCTGAACTAGCTAGTTAATAATGAAAATGAAGATAATAACTAGAGCTAAGAAGATTACAACCTCTGATTTTTAAAAAAAAAATGAATAATTTAGTGAGAAGAGAAGAAGGAACAAGTGAAAGAAGCCATAAAAAACCTGAGCAGAGAGTACGGTTCCATGAGGGTTGAACAAATGAAGTAGATGCTGTACGTCACAGCTTCTTGGAAGGTTGCAGATGTAGACTTCGGTTGGTCTTGGTTGCCTGAACGTTTCTTTCTCCGCGTTTTCTCCTCCGTGAACGACCCTTGCTTTATCCACCGTGGCCGCCGAGGCGGTGAAGGAGAAAGTCGGAGCCTTGGAAAAGGAAACGAATAGTTTGTGAGAAGATCTGAATTGGGTATGAAGATTGTGGTTGAATAAAGATATGGGTAAGGAGGAAGATGTTAAAGAGAGCAAGAAAGTGGCATTAGGTGCCATGTTGAGCCTCTCTCTGTGCTCTGCTCTGAGTTGAGGAGAAATGTGCTGTGTTTTTTTTAAGTCACACCCAATCCATTTAACCCCCAAATACACTTGTTTTTTTTTTCTAAAACATTACTTTTATTAAAATATCATTGAAAAAACTAATAATAATTAAAGAATATTTTAAAAATGATGAATTTTAAAGGGAAAATTTTATAAAATAAATATTTTTACAACAAGCATAAAGTTAAATATTTCATGAGAAAATAAGTTCTTACATAAAACATGGGTTCCATAATTAAGAAAAGAGTGTAATAATAATTAAGAGTTAGATAATAAACTCTGTGTGTTGTTGTAGTTATACTTCGGATCTGATCTGAAGGGGAATGTGACTGTAGGTTGGGCAATTGATGGTGTGAGAAAGATGGGGACTACGCCTGAGGTCAACGGGAATAATGTAGCGGACGAAGAAACCCTCGGTGGCTCAATTCATTTCGGCACGGCGGAGGCCGTCGAATACGTCCGTGCACTCACCGACGTCGGAGCCATGACGCGCCTCCTCCATGAGTGCATCGCTCACCAGAGAGCCGTCGATGTCGAACTCGACGAGCTTCTCTCGCAGCGCACTGACCTCGACCGTCACCTCCTCCAGCTCCAGCGCTCCTCCGATATCCTTGACATCGTCAACTCCGACGCCGACTACATGCTCTCTAACGTGGCTTCCACCTCTGACCTCGCTGACCAGGTCAGCCTCAAGGTCCGCGAGCTTGACCTGGCGCAGTCGCGCGTCCGCAACACGCTCCTCCGCATCGACGCCATTGTGGAGCGCGCCAACTCCCTCGAAGGCGTCCACCGTGCCCTCGAGGCAGAGGACTATGAGTCCGCCGCGCGCTACGTCCAGACCTTCCTCCAAATTGACGCGCAGTACAAGGATTCCGGCTCCGATCAGCTTCAGAGGGATCGCTTGTTAGCAGCGAAGAAGCAGTTGGAGGGAATTGTAAGGAAGAAGCTCTCTGCCGCAGTGGATGAGCGCGACCACCCTGCCATTCTCAGGTTCAGTCACGGATCTACAAATTTTAAGTTGCGGGAACAATAGTATTTTAGATTCTGTTTTTCTACTATATCTTAAATTATGGGAGTAATGCATATACATATATATTACAGATAAAAGCAAACTGTATATGCATAAATTTTTGGCTGGAATGCATATACATATATAAAAAAAAAATTCTACTATATCTTAAATTATAGGAGTAATGCATATACATATATATTACAGATAAGAGCAAACTGTATATGCATAAATTTTTTACTGGAATCCTGTCATCCAATTCCAAATTGTTATATTTGATGAGTTTGTCCAAGTTCACATTTGTTAATGTAATACTGACTCATACCATGACTTTTCTGTTGGGATAATAATGTGTACATTTAGTTTTTGCAATGAGTGCATAGAAATTGAACTTGATATTATGTTAAAGTTAAGAAAAAAACTTGTGCCACAATGCCTGAACCTTGACCCATCATTGCTCAGGTTCATTCGGCTCTTCACCCCGCTGGGTGTAGAGGAGGAGGGGTTGCAGTTGTATGTTGGGTACTTGAAGAAAGTGATTGCAATGAGGTCAAGAATGGAGTTTGATCAGTTGGTGGAGACAATGGATCAGCGTAATGTCAATTTTGTTGGTTGTCTGACCAATTTGTTTAAGGACATTGTGATGGCGGTTGAGGAGAATAGCGAGATCTTGAGTGGTCTTTGTGGGGAGGATGGTATTGTGTATGCCATCTGTGAGCTTCAGGAGGAGTGTGATTCTCGCAGTTCTGTGATTTTGAACAAGTATATGGAGTATAGGAAGTTGGCTAAGTTGTCCTCTGAGATAAATGCGCACAACACCAATTTACTTGCTGTTGGAGGAGGTCCCGAGGGTCCTGACCCACGAGAGGTCGAGTTATATTTGGAAGAGATTCTCTCCCTTATGCAACTTGGTGAGGATTACACCGAATTCATGATTTCAAAGATCAAAGGGCTTACTTCTGTTGACCCTGAGTTGCTTCCTCGTGCCACCAGAGCTTTCCGTAGTGGCAGTTTCAGTAAGGTTGCACAAGATTTAACCGGATTTTATGTGATTTTGGAGGGATATTTCATGTTGGAGAACGTCAGAAAAGCAATAAGGATCGATGAACACGAGCCTGACAGCCTTACCACTTCTATGGTGGATGATGTATTTTATGTATTGCAGAGTTGCCTGCGGAGGGCAATATCCACTTCCAATATCAGTTCTGTTGTTGCCGTTTTGAGTGGTGCCAGCAGTTTACTCAGTAATGAATATAGTGAAGCCTTGCAGCAAAAACTAAGAGAGCCAAACCTTGGTGCAAAGTTGTTCTTTGGTGGTGTCGGTGTCCAAAAGACAGGGACAGAAATTGCAACAGCTTTGAATAATATGGATGTTAGCAGTGAGTATGTTCTGAAGCTAAAACATGAAATTGAAGAACAGTGTGCTGAGGTGAGTGTTGTATATATTTAGTACCTTATAATTGTATATCACTGATGAAATTCATTAAATTTTGAATTATCAGCTGTTAGTATAGTTGGCACACCCTTGCCTTATGCATTATGTGCCTGAAGTCCCATTATAAGGTAATTTTAGGTTCCTAGGTTAGGGATTATTCACAAAATGTGTGCAGTTTGTGTCATTTAATTTGTGCAAGGTGTAGTTTTGAATTGCTGTAACATGATTTAAAGTTTTATGTGATATTTACAAATATTGGATAAAGTTATAAAGACAGCAGTATAGGATAAACCAGTTTCGAGATTGACATTTTTGCAACTTCAAAACCACAGATTGAGGATGTTCCTGTCGTTAGTGTTGAGGAATACACAGTCTAATTTGTAGTAATCCTCTCTGTAACATAAATATGGAGACAATTGATTAGAAGGATGCACTTGAAGCATGATTGAAAAATTCAGAAATTGTAGCAATGATTTCGCCCAATGAACTATGTACATCGGTTTCCCTTGAATGTTGTGATGAGTACATGGTCAAATTTATAGCAATCCTTCTGTTAACATTAATATTGAAATGATTGATTAGAAAAATGATTTATTTTTAAGAACTGTTTCTCAATTTATACAGCGCTATGTCAATTTGTCCTTTGCTGGTTTATAATTTATAGGTGATTCTTTATTTTATGTATTTTTGCTTTGCCTATATAATATACAAGTTTAAAGTTGCAGATTTAACGGACTGAATAACTTCATGCAGGTGTTTCCTGCACTAGCTGATCGAGAAAAGGTAAAATCTTGTTTGACTGAGTTGGCTGACAGCAGCAATGCTTTCAAGCAAGCTTTGACTGCTGGCATAGAACAACTTGTGTCAACCATTACACCTCGAATAAGACCAGTATTAGACAGCGTTGGAACAATTAGCTATGAGCTTTCGGAGGCTGAGTATGCAAATAATGAGGTGAATGATCCATGGGTTCAGAGACTTCTCCATGCTGTTGAGACGAATGTGGCATGGCTGCAGCCACTGATGACAGCGAACAATTATGACACGTTTGTTCATTTGATTATTGACTTCGTTGTGAAAAGGCTAGAAGTTATTATGATGCAAAAAAGATTTAGTCAGCTAGGTGGTCTTCAACTTGACCGAGATGCTAGAGCTTTGGTGAGTCATTTCAGTGTCATGACATCGAGAACTGTTAGGGACAAGTTTGCACGTCTTACTCAAATGGCAACAATTCTAAATTTTGAGAAGGTTTCTGAGATTCTAGATTTCTGGGGTGAGAACTCTGGACCTATGACCTGGAGATTAACTCCAGCAGAAGTTAGGCGTGTATTGGGTCTGCGGGTTGATTTTAAACCAGAAGCAATAGCTGCTGTGAAGTTGTAGTATCGGTTTATACGGTCTCTTCACATTCTTTTCTCTTTTTTCTACTTTAATTTTTCATCTGATAAGTATTACAGCTTCATTCTTGCTACTTTTGGTTTTTTGGTGTTTGGTGAGTTAACTTACAGTTTCATTATACGACTCACATTGTTAGCTTCAAAGGCAAAAGAATAAGCACCGAGTATTCTGATTTGCCGCTCGAGAGACCAAGATATTACTTGTATAGTGTAAAATGGTCTCTGTTCTTGAATATCCACTTTCCAATTTTGAATTTTTGTATATTTTTTTTGTAAATCAATGTGAGACATAGTTCATGCGTGTTTAGTAAATTTCGTTCATTAAATATTTCACTTCCTGACAACTTTTTCTTGCGTTTCGTTGCCGAATATACGAATGTTGCATTTATTTGAATAACTAATTGTTATTTAAACAATGATGCTGGCAAAGTCCAAAGTATCACTTTACGCACTTCTGTAATCACATCAGATATGTTACCTGTTAGAAACCTGTGTAGATATCAAAAATTAACACTCTAGTTTGGAATGTCATTACTTGTAAATCTGTATTTTTTATTTTTTATTTTAATTTATGATTCAAGTCTCCAATAAGGATAGTTTTCTAGCTTCTCCTTTTTTTTTCCTGTTATATGAGTTATTTAATAATACCATGGTTAAATAATTAACTTCAATGATATCCCATGATGCCAAAGATACCCTTAATCACCTAATTAAGTCCACTACAAAACGAAGTCCACAAGATAAACTCCTTCAATAATTGTCATAGAATCAAAATTAAGTTTATATTTGAAGAAATTGCTCTAGTTAAAAGTTAAAATCATAAATACAAATTGAAAATTTTTCAAGATTAAGATCTTAGTTAAGTTTAAAGGATATACAATTATAACTATTTTAGTAAATTAAAATTGTATTGAACCATATTACTTATTTAAGTAATTTCAAGTCAAAATTTAAAATACTTGACTACTGTGCAAAAATATCTTAAACAAATTCAATCCAATATTCAACATTAGAGTAAAATACATTATATCAACCATTAACCAAATTTGCTTTGTCTCAATCATATGAAACTGAGTTCAGGATAAATCATGACTATACCATGAGGAGGACACCGCGTGGATATGGAATTCATGTTCCACTAGAAGATACTCATTGAAAAAATTATAGGAATCCACTAGAGGAGTAGATGGCTGGTATAATTGCAATAACTGACAAATAAAAGAAATGACTGGAAATTGTCATTGTTGACACTAGTTCTGAGAATACTAACAAATATAAGGAAATGAAAAAATAAAACTTCAACCTAAAGAACAAATCCTCTTTATATTTTATGAAGGGCATTTTGACCGTAATGTTTGATTTCTAGAAAGTATAAGAATAAGAACATGAATCTAAAACTGAAAACTCCAAGCAGATACATGTCAAACTTAAAAACATTAGACATGAGCAGTGCCTTCTGTGAATTTTGGGTCCTCGCATCTGTACTTGCCATCAGGTCCAATTCCAAAACCTTTGGGATCAGCAAAGACATTCTCCAGAAGCTGGCTGCGTGGTGGATGAGGGCTCTCATCTGCAAAAACAACTGCCTCCTCAACAACCTCTTCAATCTTCTTCTCTATGGCCTTCAACTCTTGTTCACTGGCTAATTTGTTCTTGAACAAGTATTTCTTCAACGCAGAGATGGGATCCCTATCAGCATAATGTGCCTTCTCAGCTGCCAAAGCACATACAGATGAATGGTGAACAATTATGATGAACTTGGCAAACACAACACAAATAGAAGACAACGAAAACTACGGAGAGATGTGCTCATTTTGATCATGGCATGAATATTATTGCCACAAGAATAAAAACAACAACAAAACCTTACCCCACTAGTTAGGTTGGTTACATGGATCACGTGACACTATTGTTGTAAGAATAACAACTAAATATGCATAGAAAACAAAGACTAAACCAAGACCAGAAGATTTAGTAGGACATTTCAAAAAGAAAAAAACATGCTACTTTAATCAGCTAACATAGTAATTAAGAGCAACTATTACCACAGGGTAATCTGAATTATGTCAACACAATTAAATGAACTCATTATTTAACACATTGACAAGAAAAAATACCTTCCTAAAACATTACCAAACTATCGGAAAAGCATCCACAACTTCAGTTTATAAAAATTGTTTATAAATATTAATCAAACTACATTTCCATAATTCAACAGGAATGTAGATCAAGCACCATGATGTTTTGCATTTGCCATCAAAATGATAAGAGAAGTTACTTTTCGAAAAGACAAATCAATAAAGTGTAGTATAAGTACAGCTAAAGGATGAATATGTCTCATAGTGAACCAACTCTCAGCCAGTTTTCTTCCTGCATTATTCCAAATCTGAGGATAATAGCTTGAGCATAAGAAATTTGTAGTTTAGGCAAGAGGAATCTACAATTACTAGTCAAAACATGGTGTCGCTATTATATTGGCATGATTGTTAAGATTCTAATGTAGTTATACATATTTAAAATTCAATCTAGCAAGTGTTGCATCTTTACACAATTAACATGTTTAGAGTGCACGACTAAAAGTTCAATTTCTTTAACATAGAAGGTTGTCAGTGATCCAAATCCATTATCAATTGCATGCCCAACATCTAACACAAGAGAAAAGTGCTCCTAAAACTAAACTACATAGATAATGCACAGAAACCATACAGCAGAATAAATGTACAAGTATTATATACAATACCATTGAAGATACCAACAAAAGTGCAAGGGAAATGCAACATAATTTACTAAAAAATTAACAGCATATTTGAAGTACATTCTAAGAGAAGAAAGCATAACATAAACCTCACCAGGGTCACGAAGCTCATCCGGATCGGCCAATGAATGTCCTCTAAATCTATAGGTCTCACATTCTACTAAAGTTGGTCCCTCTCCTCGTCTGGCTCTTCCAATAGCTTCCTTTGCCACCTCCCTGACCTTCAAAACGTCCATCCCATCAACATGAACCCCAGGCATTCCAAATGCCGGCCCTTTCTTCCATATTTGAGGATCTGAAGTTGACCTGAGATGTGACATCCCAATAGCCCACAGATTATTTTCCACCACAAACACAATAGGCAATTTCCATAAAGCTGCCATGTTTAAGCATTCGTAGAACTGTCCATTGTTACATGTTCCATCTCCAAAAAATGCCAATGTCACGTGATCACAATCAGCCTCTTTCAAAACCTCCCTTCTATACTTGCTGGAAAATGCTGCCCCAGTGGCAATAGGGATTCCTTCAGCAATGAAAGCAAACCCACCAATCACATTATGTTCCTTTGAGAACATATGCATAGATCCACCTTGACCTCGGGAGCATCCCGTGGCCTTCCCAAAGAGCTCACTCATTACAGCACGCGCCGGGACCCCCTTACTCAATGAATGAACATGGTCCCTGTACGTACTCACCACCGAGTCTTCTTTCTTGAGAAGCTTGATGAAGCCAGTTGACACAGCTTCTTGGCCATTGTACAAGTGAACAAAGCCAAACATTTTGCCTCTATAATACATCTGGGCACACATGTCTTCAAAGAACCTGCCTAATATCATGTCTTCGTAGAGCACCAAGCCCTCCTCTTTAGTAATAAGCTGCACACACAAATACAAACAAAAAACAATAATCTCAAACAGCCCTTTCCAAATAACAAAAACATATCTTCCAGGATTCAGAAGCTAGTAGGATATAGCTCGCATAAGAAGATCTCTTCTCTCCTTACAGTTAATACAAAACCTATGCCATCAAATTGTGAAATATCTACAACATTTGAAATAAAATATTGAACCATGAAACTTATAAAACAAGAGTTTAATCTCTACGTAGCATAAGTGTAACATTCTTTATACATGTCATCAAATCAAAATCTCATGCATAACTTTTAAGGTAAGTATTGTAACAATTTCTAATTGATGGACAGTGCAAAAACTCTCTATACGGTTCGTGGTTACACTATTTACAAAAACCAATCAGGTAGGTTGAATTAAGTGGAAAGATACTTTTTTTATTTAATTTTCAGAAACCCATTATGCAGGATGCTGAACAAATTAAAATCTCTTCTACCCAAAGGGGTGGATTATTGATATTTGATACGAAAAACAAAACGGTAAAAGAGTTACCAGATTTGTGGCTGATTTGGGATTCTTGCTCTTGACAGCATCGGAGACAGAGACAACAGTGGAATTAGAGCGAGCATTGAGCTTAACGGAGGTGATGAAACGAAGCTTCTGAGTGGATCCAAGGAAGGGAGTGAACGAGTGGAAAGACATGGGGCTGCCATTGGATCTGTGATGGAGAGGAAGAGGGTGCGCAAACTTGGGAGCGGAGAGAGACATTGTTAATATTATGGTATGGGGAGATGCGAATGAGAAAAAGAAAGAGGTTAATGTGTTTGAGGAAATGCAAAAGAGAGCAGAGAAAAAAGGACTGACACAGCAGAACACAAGAAAGACGAAGTCATCAAAATACACATTCACAACACATAACACATTCAATCACACATCACGGAGAGGGAAGCCACCTATACGCAACTAACTTTTCCTACTAATACTTACTCTTCTTTTCTCGTATCCAAATTAGGAAAATTTTACATCAATGCCTTTAAATTTTTCTACCCTTACGAGACACCTAATACAAAAATAATACTTTTAATTTGATAATGATTCTTCCTAAATTATTTTATATTTTAAAATAAAAATTATTATGAATGATGTTGAATAGATGCAAATTTGAATATGAAATGTTTGTCTATCTTCACATTATTGTTCAACTAATTCAAATGAAACATAATTTTTATCTCACTTTGCTCTTACAAAATCGCACCTAATAAACCATTCATTATCAACATTACGTGGATGGTTGAGACAAAATTTTTCACTTCAACACAACCAAAGGTTCAATTTTCACCTGAGTTTGTATATTTTCTCACCTAGGCTAATAAATCGTGATCATGATATCGTAATTAAAAGGTTTTTAAAATTCTATCTCATGTTAAACAATAATTCTATTTTCTTTGCTCTCTACATGTCAAAAAGGGTCCATAGCTCAGTGGTAGAGCATTTGACTGCAGATCAAGAGGTCACCGGTTCGAACCCGGTTGGGCCCTCTATTTTCCTTTTTTTGTTTTAAGTTTACATTTTTGTAATTAGAGTTGCTTTAAAAATGCCGTATTTTTTAAATAACCTCCGATGTTATATTCCAAGAAAAAAATTTTACAAGTGGTCTGAAACTAGTATATTAAAGATATTGTTATGAGTTTTCAATAACAACAGCTCAGCTTTTTATCTTTAAATATAACTTATTTTTTTATTATTTTCAAAATTCAGTATAATTTGTCAAAAGTGACTCATTTAGCAGAAAGATTGGAAGTGATAGCATAATTTTAGCATAGAATAGGTTTTCTGAAAAAGAAAATTCGAAGTGTAAATCATAGGTATTATCTATTTCTCAGAAAATTCGAAGTGTTACATATTAAATGTGTTACATATTATTAGTCACAGTATATATTTATGCGTATTTATTATATTTTTCTATATTATTTTTTGTTATAAATATATTATTATGTATGTTGTACATAAAGGAATATCTAATTTTTTATTATTTTTACATGATATCTAGAGATAGGTTTTCTGATAATTCCATATACAATATTTTTCGTCGTCGTCACAGTTGCTCTTGTTGTTTCCGCCGTCTCCGCCACCGGCACAAAATAAAACTTTAAACATCAAATTAGTTTCTTAATCATGTTTCCCTAATTTAAAAACATTATTGAAGTTGTATATATTGAACCTATTTAAAGCATTACTAAAAATATATGATCACTTAGCCATGACATGTCTGATTTTTAATTTCGACAGAGTTGTAATCTTTTGACAAAATAAGCATAGCACAAATATTTAGTAGTAAAACAATATGGGCGGAAGAAAATTTTGTAATTTAAAAATTGAACAAATATTAAATGTAATTTATTTATAGACATTTAAAGTATATTAAAAAACAACTAAAGTTCAAAAGACACCGATCTAAAATTGTTTATACCAATTAACTTAGGTATAAATTTATTGACTTTAAAAAATTGTTTATCTCATCTTATTCTCTATAAATATTTATGATAGTGTTTATTGAAACAAAACCTAATCACACAAATATATTTTATAAAATTTAAACTTATGAAACTTAAATAAAATTCAATTAAATTTTTCTTATTTTACATACAAGAAATTACCTATAAATGTCATTAATCTTTCATTCATAGATATACATACTGATATAAATTATAAATTAATAGACAAAATTAATGATAAGTCGAATGATCATAGGCCAAAATAAAGACATGCAAATGTCTAGTCATTTTTAAAATTAGTTATTAAGAAATTAAGAAATTAAGAAATTAGTTTTAATAATAACTATTTTACATCCCCTTACTGTTCACTTGGGACAAAAAAATGTTGGGTCATGATTAAAATATCTAACCATTAAGTTATAAAAAAATTTGTGAGTGAAAATTATTTTGAACCTACATCACATTTAGTCACCATAAAAACCAACAAACCTTGATTTCTTTTTTACATCAAGAAAAACAGCAAAAAAAAGCAGCAAGAAAACACTGCTATCGACTTAAAAATATTTAAAAATATTTTTCTCGCTTATAAATTACTCAAAGTTATTTTGAATTAAAAATATATACTGTAACATTGACAAATTTTAGACAAAAGTATACATAAGTACCATGAAACATGAGTCTAAAAAATGTTTCAACAGATTTTGTTTTAAAATAATCGTTATAAGTTGAAAAAACAACTCAAATCAAATAATAGAATTACTTGTGTCCCATGGTTTGAATTACATTTATTGTTTTCTTTACCGAAAAAGAACCAACATTATACATTTAATATACCTTAATTCTAATAGGAAACTGGCTTTATTATTCCTAATTATCGTAAACAGAAAATTACGTAATTACAATTACCAGACATTTAATCATCAATAAACAATAAAGCCAGACAATTACCAGACTTACTTCCCCTCTAAACTTTGGTGCAAACATCAAAAGCCCAAAACCGGAATCTGACGCTAAACCCCTTGTAACATGCGATTAGGTAGTTTAATACAAAAATTATTCGTCCACAGATCTTCACTAAAACAGATTCAATACACAAATCATCTCAACGATTCAAATGAACATAGATAAAGATCGTTGGTTTAATATTGATCAAGCTGGGTGTTGTTTGAGAAATCAGAACTACATTTTAGTGCAACAAACTTGAACCAAAACAACATGCAAACAGATCCAATGTGGGAAGTATGGAGTCAGAGACAAAAACAAAGTGGAACAAGACAACAATAGAGGCAAATAAATGGGCAACACAACAATTCATGATAAACATTTCTCCGATAAGAATTCTCAAATGAACATAAACCCCGATTGCTAAGTTCACAGTACTACAAAATCAAGTCGTATACAAACATAAATAATTAGCACAAAAAAGAAAACCAAAAATATGTATAACATAACCTAACAGTTAAAGAACCACAAAAAATGACAAGATGATAGTGAAAAAGCCCCTAATCGAACAAGCCGAATCCCATATCATCATCACTCTCTTCTTCAGGTTCTTCCTACAAAATTGTAAAAGATACAAATTAGACGACCATACACAATTAGAAGATCACAAAAAAATTGCAGCATCAATAATTTCACAAGGGTTACCTTCTTTTTCTCCTCAGCGGCAGGGGCGGCGGCAGCGGCACCTCCACCTGCGGCAGCAACTGGGGCAGCTGCAACAGCAGCTGGTGCCCCACCACCGCCTGCAGCATTTGCAATCAAATCGCCAAGATTTTTCTTCTCGGCAAGTTTAGCAAACAAGGCAGGCCAGTAAGATTCGACTTTAACCTTCGCAGTTTTCAACAAAGTGGCAATATTGTCGGCCTATTTATGAATTAAGGAACAACACAACATATCCAAGCATATTCATTTGTGATTAAACACGAAATAGATTATGTACCCAATTATCCTAACGATCACCGTTATTAAATTAAAACAAAATAATGTTAACATAATCCTCTTAACTACTTTCCTCCTAAAAAAAACTTCTGTTCACGAGTGTCCAAGTACTTAAATTGATTCGATATCCAAGCCAAAAAAAGAAAACGAAATTGCTGCAACATAACATAATCCATCGCCACTTTTATCCGTGTTTAAATTGTTTCTACACGAATTCCTACTTTAAAACACGGGTTAAATTAAACCTACATTACTCGTCAAGAGTAAGCTAACAGAATCATGATACGAACCCTAAACCTTCTTCCGAAAAATAACTTCTGTTTTTTTTAATCCCAATTACTCAATCCATCAATAAAAAAAAGTGAAATAAGTAAAATAAATTGCTTACAACATTACTCACAACTCATCGGAACATAAAAGGATACAGTGACAGCGATTCCTTCATCGTGGAGGATGAGAGATGCGTACGAACAAGCAGTTTCCCCGACCGACATTTTCACACTGCAACACAGACAATTGTACAAGAAAGCAAATCAAAACAACACAGTCACAAATAACAAATGCGAAACACTGAAACAGAATCGTCAAAAGTAAAACAGCAAAACTAGTACCTTCAAAGATAACAAATCAGAAACAAGAAATCTGCTTCTCTGCTGCAGCCGCTACTGAAATACGATTGCAGGGTTTCTAGGTTTAAAAGTTCATAAACCAGTTCATGGGCCTATTGACTTCTAGCCCATCTATTAATCACTGGCCCAATTTCATTTTCTTCGTTACGTTTCTGTATCTTCGTTTTTTTTAATCCTTTTTCTTTTCTGTTATGGTATTTGGTGCACCGTATGATGTCTAATCTAAGGATTATAATTTGTTGTAATCATATATACATCATCTCAAATTATAAATTAGATTTCACCGGCATATGTTACATAGTATTTTTGAATTAACAAACGTACGTAAAAATTTGTCACAACAGAGGAGGTCTTATCATTATTAATTTTACCTTAACATTATATAAAAAAAAAATCACTACTATATTGTTATAAATAAAATAATACAATAAGGTTATATTTTTTATCTATGCCTTATAAATTTTGTTTAGATAATATGTGTTTATTAATATTGTTGGAAAAGATTAACCCATCATAATACAATATAGTATTCACACAATCTATATGTTCTAAATATACTCTTATTCCAAATTTAAAATCTGTATGCATTGTACGTGTTATTACTGCTGGGTAAATCATACAGTTTATTGTGCATGTGTTCACAAAAAAAACAAAGATAAAAGAGTGGATGAGGCATGCCCCTTTATCAGTCTTTCCATGAACCCATGATGGTGTCCATTGACAATCATCTACTAAACCTGGACGCTATGCCTCTTATTCTCCATCATATCCTCCACCTCCTTTTCAGACATTGTTCCCTCTTTAAACGTTTTAGTTTTCGGTTTTTCATTCAACTATAGTATTTTTTATACCATTTTTCTTTTATTATTATTTCACACTACTTTTCATAATTATTTCTTTTTTCTTTTTTTTTTTAAATATAAAAAGTTAATTTTTATTAAGACTATTTTATTTTTATATAAATTATCAAATAGTGGTCAAGAACATTTTCTAATGATTAACTAAAATTACCATAATCATCCAATTTTACTTTGCTCATAATACAAACTAAGTGGGTCCGGCGCACTGAATTAAAACAAAGGAAGCATAGAAAGATACCCGGAAAGGTTCGCAAAGAAAGAAGAAAAGAATTGGATGCTTTATGTGTCGGGTAGTTAATAGTTATCTTCGCATAAAAACATAAACAAGAAAAACATAGTCAGTTAATCCATCAATGGGGAACTGTGCGTTCAGAGGAATCACCACAAGTGAAGGTGTTTCGGAAAAGGATAAGATGGTGAAGGTCGTCACCCCAAACGGAGGCATCATGGAGCTCTACACCCCCATAACCGCAGACTGCATAACCAACGAGTTTTCCGGCCACGGAATATTCCGAAGCCGCCGCGACTTGTTCTCGGAGCCGCTCCACCGCGACGAGGAGCTTCATGCGGGGGAGCTCTACTACCTTCTCCCTCTCGACCCTTCCTGCAGGTTGTCATCCACCAAAAACATTGCCAGACAACTATCGAACAGCGCCGCCGCCAGTGCCACCTTAACGCCGTACAGAATGTGTACCTACGATAACAACAACAACAGTAAGATGTGGTCGGAAACAGGTGAGGTGTTTTCGAGGAAAGGAGTGTGGAAGGTGAAATTGGCGATAAGCCCGGAACAGCTGGCGGAGATACTGTCGCAGGAGTCACAGACGGAGGCGTTCGTAGAGAGCTTGAGGACGGTGGCAAAGTGCGGCAATGGCGTGCTGTCGGCGCCGAATTCCGATCACTCAACCACCTGTGACTGAAAATCAAGGTTTGGAGATGCTTAAAAGTTTGCTCTTTTGTTGTTTAATTGATTTTCACAATCACAAGGTTAATCTTCGGTCTTTCACATATTTCTTTTTAATTGAGATCATGATTGCACACTATTATTCATATTAGTGAGTATGTAATATAAAGTTGAAGTTTAATGGCTACATATAGAATAATTTTAAAGATCATTCTTTTTAGCACTTTTAAAATAATTACTGTAAACCTTAAATCTATTACAGGCATATAATAATAATAATAATAAATAAATAAATAAATAAGAAAGATAACATTAGACTACCAATACACTGATTTTAGGCTTATCAACAAAAAAAAAAATTATTATTATGTTATATACATGGAAAAGTCATACTTATTTAGAAAAAAGTTTTATATATATATATATATATATATATATATATATGTGTGTGTGTTTAATTACTATTTTAGTTTGTATATTTTGAGCTTTGATTCGCTATAATTTTAATATTTGTTTTTGGTTCAATTAAGTTTGTTATGCGTTAAACTTATATGATTAAATCTCATAAATTGGACAAGTGTCACTCGAATCAAATACTTAATTGGTAATATAGTTCTTATATTTTTTTTTTATAAGTCAATTCATTTCTTATTATATGGAGACAATGCGATCCTATTTCGTGAGCGTCGTCATTTACAAATTTAGGAAACGAATCTTAAAGTTACAATTAAGTTCATGTGTCCATCTCTGATAAAATGTAGTCAACAAAAATGAAGATCTTAGATTTGTGATCCTAGACATCAAGGAGTCAAACTTCTCAAGGAGGCAATTTCTGGTGGATTGTGTAGCGAAAGAAGAAGGGATTAAAAGAAAAGAGTTTGAACCCGCATGTGATTATCTATGTTAACTCTGATTTTACGAAAGATTACATACTTGATTGAACCAAAAACAAATATTAGAACCAAAATCAATCAAAATTCAAACTATATAATCAAAATAGTAATTATATATATATATATAAATAAAATTTGTGTGTGGTTATTTTTATAAAATTTATCCAAAAAGTGTTATCAATTATTTATTTCTAATTTGAATTTATTGTGTGCAAAATATACTTAGTTTAAAACGTTAAATGGCATTTTTATTTCTAAATTTTATCATTTTAAATTAATTTTCATTTTAGATTTTAAGATAATATCTACCAATTTCTTAGAATCAATTTGAAATGTCATTTTTTTTTATTTTGAGATAGACAATATTAGTTTTTAGAATTGGTTAGTGGAGTAGTTAAACCCACAATCTCTCCAAGTCAATGTCTAAAGCCTTAGTAGAGGGAGTTAAACTTACAATCTTTTTCACCATCCCTTTCAACTGGTCTTTTAATTGTATATTTTATGATTCAACTAAATGTCTAATTTTTTTTTCTTAAATCTTCATAGTCACTTACTAGTACCAAAAAAATGGTTTAGCTTCACCTAATAACCTTTGATTTCAAGAAAAAAAATGGTGCATTTCAAAACACGATGACATTTTTCAAAGGCTTTACCCTAGTTTTCAAAGTATAATTGAAGCCTATAGTTGTGCAAGTAATTAAGAAAATGCCACTGCGTTTTCTACAAGCTTTACCTTAGATGTTAAAGTATAAGTTTCGGTTCTAGGTTAAACCGAATCTTATACCCTAACTACATGAATATAGTCTTCAGTTATTTGAAAAAACTGAAGCCTATACTCATGCAGTCAGGTATAGGTTTCAATTTAACCTTTACCCAAGACTATAGGATAAATTTGTGAAAGGTTATTGTTACATAGCAATGTTACATTCTTCTCCTCTCTATCATGTAATTTAGCTTTTTCCTCCATTATAGTATTTATAGAGGTTTGTTTTTTTCTACATTATCATTTATCTTCCTTCTCGTTTCTCATTTATCTATTCCTTTCATTATTGTTTTTCTCTTCCTTCTCCTAACACTTTTTTCTCTTATCGTTTTGGTGTCGTCGTTGTATTTTGATGGCCATTGTCATCTTTTTATGTTTGGGTGTTGCAACATTATAGGTTCGTGTTGGTCTTAATCTGTTGTATTTGGGATGCCATAATATTGTTGTTGTCTTGATAAATTGGTCTTGGTGTTTCTTGTTCTTATTCTCACTTTAATTTGTGCTCATGTTTGACCAAAACTTATTGTTTTTATTTTTTGTAATCGTTTAATGCTTTAGTTGTCTTATCAACCAACCGAAGTTTAAACTCTCATCTTTTTCTTTATTTTGTTTGGATATATGTCAATTGTAAAACTGAAGTATAATGACAAAAAAAACTTGAAACCAAAACCCTTTACGGTGGCTCATTTAGCACCATTAATGAAAAGTAAAGGAATTTGTTTTAGTTTGAAATTTAAAAATTTAACTACAAATTAATATTTTAAGAAAAACGAAACCAAAATTAAATTTAAAAAATATATAATTATAACTATTTAAATAAAACATTTTTTTGAACTATATCAATTACTTATAAATTTAAAATATATTAGTTATTTTATTATACAAAGAATTTTCCAAGTAAATTTTAAAAAATTTTATTGGATAAAAAGGATTATGAAAAATTATTGAAAATACAACATTTATATTTTATAAGGATAAAAATATATAAAAAAAAATTCAAGAAAAAAATATCTTTTAATTTAATATTTTTAAACAGATCCATTTATTGCATTGAAAAACAAAATATCGTATTATAAGTCATACACCACCCACGAATTATTGTACAAATTGGGCAAAATATTTTGATTAAATACCAACTTTAATCCTTGAATTATTTAGTGATATAGTAGCCGGAATTTAGTGGCACAAAATCATACGAATGTTTATTATACATACTTATAAATGCATACGATTTGAGATAATTATATATCATTGTATAAAATACTTATATACATTTATATATTAATAGAAAAGTAAACATAATAAGTATTTATAATATTTGCCTTGCGATTGTTGTGAATATGGGCCGGGCCTCACTCTTCGCATTGTCCGCAATGACTATCGGACAGTTTCTTCATGCATTTTCATAATTTTCTTTTTTATTTTTATAATTTTATCTGCATTTAAATTTTTTTTACATTATATAATTTAAAATTAAAAAGTCAATTTTGGATTATACAATTTAATAGCTATTTTTTTCTTAAAAGGAAGTTTGGAATTGTATAATTAAAAAACTAAAAGTAATTTTCTGATTGTATAATCAAACATTTAAAAAAAAACAAATATGATTTAGAAATAATTTTTTACTTTTAAATTATATGAAAAAATAATTCTTAAATTATATAATATATAAAATATTAAATAAAATAAAAATAAGAAGAAAAACATGGAGTGTTCTTCCCCTCTCCGTTCTTCTGACATAACAGTAATTTAACCCCGCACCATTCTGTATCATTTTGTATAATTGAATATTTTACAACTATACAAGTGAAATTATGAATAAAGGACAAAAGATCGTCTTGATAAAGTAAAGGAATTTAGGTGGTCTTTATCCCTGATGTAAGAGTTTAGTTTAATATTTTTTGTTGAGCTTTTTGATTTCCATTCTGTTTATCTATTTTTTAATAGTAAATTTTATTTTAAAATAAAAAAATTGTTGTCACTCTGATAATTTAATTGTTGAAGTATAAATATATTTTTTTGAGATACATTGAAAATAATTTTTCTTTTATATACACAATTTTATAGAACATACCTTTAATGTTCTTTTAATGGAATATATTATAAAAGTCAAATGTTGTTAGTGAAAAATGTTATGGATAATGATTCAATGACTACTAAAATTTGATTACTATGTTACTCCCTGACGTGGAAAGTAATTTTTAATTTTTTTTTTTACTTGCAAAAGAAAGTGTGTCACGTGAGGGAAAAAGAAGTTAATTAATGTTAACTTTTTCAAGTTGTGAAAGTGAATGGAAATGACCAAAATTGGTTTTGGAAAAAAATCATTCGCAGACCATTGAGAATGGTGTTGGAATCCTTCCAAACTTCATCGTGCCTACGAAATCCATTGAAACTCAAAGATTTCTTCAAAGTTTCGTTCTTTATTCCTGAAAGATCCAAACCCAGCAGTAGATCTCCCTCTTCAGCTCTAATTATGAGACGAAGAAGTGCAGATTTTCGAAGGCCAAGAAAAAGGAGGCTCTCAGATGTAGTATGGTGGATATCGTGTTCCATTTTGATTCTTTTTTTCATTTATATTCTCGCCAAAGGCTCCACCAAAATTGACTCCACTCACTAAAATATACTTATAAGAGAAATTGTTGTGGAAAAATTGGCCCGCAACTCCCCAGCTCACACACATGATAATAGTGGTTGCATTAATTGGTCACCTTTGATGTATTACATGTTGACCAGTCCATTACTTTTTGCACATCAATATCAAACGGGGTCTGTGGTTACAACACTAAACTTGTACACCATTCACAATGACTACATGACATTCAAAGCATGTCTACAACGAATATTGAACCTAATAAAAATTGCTGCAAGATAATTGGTCCACGAAATCCAGCTCTCTCTCTCTCACTCACACACACATTATATATATATATATATATATATATATATATATATATATATATATATATATTCTGCATGGAATAAGTGGTGACCACTAACTTATTAAGTGGTGACCTGCCTTGAACTTTTTGCACATTAGTTTCACCACTTCTCTATTGTAAGGAAATCCACAACTAAAGCATGTTTACTGTCTAGGAATACCTCAATAACATGTATGGAAGGTATATTTACTCCTAAGAAAAATTGGTGTGGAATAATTGACCCACAACTCCCACCTAACACACGTGATAATTATGGTTGCATTAACTGGTCACTCATGATGTATTACTTAGTGACTTGACCATCACTTTTTGCACATCAATATCAAATGGGGTATGCAGTTAGGGTGCTAAACTCCTACACCATTCACAATGACTCACATGACCTTCAAAGCATGTCTGCAATGTATATTGAACCTAATAAAAATTGTTGCGA
>Ga0209589_1001060_pt1 | contig 43411 bp, 27 predicted proteins | sample CowpeawhiteBW_FD_187525 | JGI IMG/M metagenome (GOLD analysis project Ga0209589, IMG submission 187525) | Root nodule microbial communities of legume samples collected from California USA - Cow pea white BW (SPAdes) (version 2) | ecosystem: Host-associated > Plants > Roots > Nodule | place: USA...
ATATATATATATATATATATATGTTCGAGTATTTTTATTTGATTTCTCTTATATTTTTTATTTTGAATTGAACATCTTTATTTTTAATGTATTTATCATTTATTCATGTCCAAATTTCCTAATTTCACTTCTTTCTAACAAACCCAAAAAAGTTAATTAAAGGAAGCGTAAAGGAAAAGATGTGGAAAATTTAAAGCTCTCCCAACTTAGTTAATTACCAAAGAAATGCATTTGAATATATGAGAAATTTAAAAAGCGTTAAATAAAGAAAAAGAATTCTATCTCAATTTATATTATACTGTGTGAAAGTGGAAATCTACGCGGAAGCTTTCACTTTAATTGGTTGTACCTTTAAATAATTCAAGCAATAATAGTGTTTATCACTTTAATCACTTCAGTCAACTATTCAATGGGCCAAAGTATAAATAGTACTTTTTCAGGGAGCATTTGTTATTACTCTTATTTAATATTTAATATAAAATACTTACTTTAACCTAATTTTTAATCGAAACACATTTTATAAAATCTAGATCATATATGAATTTTCAAATAGTTTTAAATGGGTTAAAATACCTTTTTATCCCAATTTTAGTCAAATTTTGTCAAATAAGTACTAATTTTGATTTTGTGTTCAAATAGGTCTAAATTTTTGTCAATTTTGTTTAATTGAGTTTCTTTTTGCTAACACCGTTTAAATCATTAACGACCATAAACAGTGACGACCACGTGTTACTTCGTGATTTTTAAATTTTTTTTTATTTTTTTAAATATTCACGTGTCAACCCAGTAGCGTATCACGTGTCAAAGTCATTAAATGTTGTTTCAATTGGGAGAGAGACCAAATTGATTCATATTAACAAAAATTGGAACTCAATTGAACAAAAATAACAAATATAGAGACCAGACTGAATATAGAACCTGCTGGGTTGACACGTGGAAATTTAAAAACAATTCAAAAAAAAAATTCAAAAAAAAATACCTAAAAAAAATCAAAAAAACCAATTAAAAAAATTAAAAAATTAAAAAAAAAAACTATGAAATGACACGTGACAGTTACTCTTCATGCCCGTTAATAATTTAAATAATGTTAACAAAAAATGATCCAATTGAATAAAATTGATAAAAATTAGAATCTATTTGAACATAAAATCAAAATTATGACTTATTTAATAAAATTTGATGAAAATTGAAAAAAAAAGTGTTTTAACCTTTTAAATTAATGCAAACTCAAGGACACACCTTAAAAGTAATATCGTGAACAAGAAAAATAAGACTCAGAAAAATTTAACCATAGTAGTAGTCTAGTACTCTCCATCAGTTCTACTCTAAATCAGAATCCAAAATGATTTTCTTTACGCGATAGACTGCAAAAAAGTATATTCTATAAATACTTCAAACAATCAATGCACTTTTGCTCGGACATTCAACAAGCTTACCAAATGGTCATATGAATGAAAAAAAACACCTTTTCATTGTATGTTCAGAAAAAGGCACGAAAAAAATGCAGCATTATTCTTGGAACATGGACACGACCAAATCCGAAGCAGTTCCTCTTCGTGGGTATTGATTTGTTTATGGTAATGGTAATTATAGAGATTAACCTAGTCCTAGTCCTGTTGGGTGTATGGGTTTGGTTGCAGTAGATTGGTTCCGCTTGCATTTTTTGACTTGTGACGCGTATTCCAATTTTCATGTGAGTGTGATATCTAAGTTTGTTGACCCACTCAAACGGAGCAGCCACAAAAAGTTGAACTAAATTACTCACAATTTATTCAACACATCCTCCAAGCCCTTCTCTCAGTTGACTCCGACCCAAACTTCCGGATGCAATAATCTATCACTACTACCACACCACAACAAATACAACCATTAAAGGAACAAATACTAAGAATCTTCTAAAGTTGACTACGAAATTTTGTCACACTTAACAACCGTGTTTCTTAATTCAACATGCTTAGTTTAAGATCCCATAATTATTCAATCATCGGTGCTAAATTTATTCCCAGTCACATGGTAACGGTGTACAGGACAAGAGAAGTCTCCTCTTTGCCTCTTTGCCCGCTTAATGCCAATATAAACTATTCAATCACTTAACATACAACTCTAATCATAATTAGTTTCGGAACGACTTTAAATTTCAAGTTATTTTTTAAATACATTTAAAAGTTCATATGAATTATTAAAGTTCATACATTTAAAAACACGTGGATAAAAAACATGTTGATCCAAAATTATATATTAAAGTTGAAGTGAAGGTTATATATGATGAGAAGATAAGATTGCATAATGTATAAAATTAAAACAAATTATTTATCGATTGTTGAATAGTAGTACCGTACCGTATATCTACGTTTGGGAGAAATACAGTCAACCTCATGGGTTTGGGACTGACGACATGGCTACGCAAGAAAGACGAAAGGGATGAAGAGGTTGCTTTGCCATACACACGGAACCTGTTTGGTTAAACCGTCCAACAATTTTCTCATTCTTTCACTTCAACCATCAAAATCACCGTTCCAACTTAGATATGGAAAATTAAAAAATAAAAAAAATGTACTGCGAAGTCTTACGTTGCACAAAGAGACAGGTGTGAAAAGGTGGTGGTTTCACAATGGTGGAAAAAATTGTCCACTTAACATCACAGGTCGGAATTCCAAATTTCCAACTGTTGTTTTTAGAACAAATCAAATTGCTTCTACATGACACACGTAATGGAAGCTTCCTCTTACGGGGAGAAGGTGGACCCCGGTAGGGAGACAGAACAGGTCGTTTCTGTAATTTCATAATTAAAAAGCTTTTAAATTTAATAATTTATAATTCAAGGGGTTTCTTTGTCAATAGAAAAACTTAGCCTTTTTTTTTTTCTTATGTGAGAGAGGGAATATCATAATGCGACATCAATTCATACTTTAAACGAATTAGGGCATCTAGATTATGCGTGCTTTTATTTTAAAAATTCAATCTTTTTTTTTTCTTGTGTGAGACTTTTAGTCATCTTTGGACATCAACTACTCAACTACCTAACCCTACCCAGTCCTATAATAACCCCCGTTTCCCCTCATTCTCTCCCACAACCTCCTCCAGTTCATTCATCTTGAGAGGGTTTGTATCTGCAAGAAACCAAAAACGAAACAATCAATCGAGCAAGGTTTCAACAGCCACTTGTTGTCGGTTCAGATCTCCTTCCCTGTAAGTTTTCAGCGGGAGCCAACAGAGAGATTCTAAAACTGTCGAAGCAACTTTTTCAGGATCAAGCAAGAGAGGTGAAAGGAAAATGGTTGGAAAGCTGATGGTGGTGAGGCTTGTTTTGGCCATATCTGTGTTGGGCAATCTCCTTCTGACAACCTCGGCACAGTCACAGGCATGCTCGAGCCATACCTTCACGGAGAACAGGGTGTTTACCACGTGCCGTGATCTTCCTCACTTAAGCTCTTACCTTCACTGGTCTTATGATCAGTCCTCAGGCAGGTTGGACATAGCATTCAGACACTCTGGAATCTCCGACTCAGACAGGTGGGTTTCGTGGGCTATAAATCCTAACAATGACCTCTCTTCATCCATGACTGGAGCACAGGCTCTGGTGGCTATCTCACAATCTGGCGGCACCCCAAGAGCATACACTTCTTCCATCCAAAGTCCCGCAACCCAGTTGGCAGAGGGAGCCATCTCTTATCCTCATTCTGGCTTGACGGCTACCCGTCAGAACAATGAGATCACCATCTATGCCACCCTCACTCTTCCAAACAATACCGCTACTTTGGTCCACCTTTGGAATGACGGTTCTCTCTCTGGTTCTACCCCTCAAGCGCATTCTTTGTCCAACACCCAATCTAAGGAAAGTTTGGATCTTCTTTCTGGTGCCACTCAAGCAGGATCAAGTGGGGGTTCACTCCGAAGAAGAAGAAATGTAAGTACCTATTTTTCTGGTGCCTGGACTTTTTTTTCTTTTTTTTTTTGAGAAGCTGATTGAAGGATGTTGATTTGTTGTCAGGTCCATGGAATTCTTAATGCTATGAGCTGGGGGACTTTGATGCCCCTTGGTGCCATCATAGCTAGGTATTTGAAGGTGTTCAAATCTGCTGACCCTGCTTGGTTTTACCTTCACGTTACCTGCCAAACCTCTGCATACATAGTTGGTGTTGCTGGTTGGGGAACTGGTCTCAAGCTTGGCAGTGACTCAACTGGTGTTACCTACGATACCCATAGAGCACTCGGAATCACCCTCTTCTGCCTTGGAACCCTTCAGGTATGATTTATGAGATGCTCTTCATTTGTTTTTGTTTCCGAACCCTCTTCTTTTGAATGCTATGGGGACTCAAACAAACTACCTCTTTCGCTGAATACAGGTTTTTGCTCTGCTTCTGAGGCCCAACAAGGATCACAAAATCAGAATCTACTGGAACTTTTACCACTACGCCATTGGATACGCCACCATAATCATCAGTATCATCAACATCTTTAAAGGGTTCGAAGCCTTGGAGGTTTCCGTAGGGGATCGCTACAATGACTGGAAGCATGCTTACATTGGCATCATTGCAGCTTTGGGTGGTATCGCTGTGCTTTTGGAGGCTTACACATGGTTCATTGTGTTGAAGAGGAAGAAATCAGCGAACAAGACAGCACATGGAATCAACGGAACAAATGGTGTTAATGGGTATGGTTCTAGTGCACAGCATGTGTAGGGAAAGTGACCATATAGATACTGGATTTTTGGCTTCTGAATTCTATCTATATGAGTTTTGTTGTTAAACTCCTTTTCTGTCTATATATTTGTTTACACGTGAAGTGTGTTTAGGACACTCCACTAGCTTAGAGTTTGGTTTCGATATGAAATTCTTTCGTAGGATAGTTAACGAGTTCCTGCTATTCCAGAGGATACTTTGTATCGGTTTTTCCATATTTGTATTTATTTACCTCCGTCTTACTCTTTCTCCATACCTTTCAGTTTCAAATATCTTCTTATGTTATATCTTGTGGTTAGATAAAGATATTACATTTTTTTCTTTTGTTCTTTCTGCTTTGGGCAAGAGCAGGGTGGATTTTTTTGTATGAACAATTTGGTAAAAATTTTTCGAAAACGTTGTGTTGAATTGAATTTCTGTCTGCACCTTGGAATTCAACCGTTGAGAGCTGCGAATAAGAACATAAATGGTATAAAGAGTACAGGCTGGACATGAGATGTTTGGGTGAACATGATTGACCTAACATCTTTGGAATGGTGTGAATTTATCGAGCCGCAGGGATGGATGCATTATGCTCTTTTTGTCATATTGGACTATTCTCTTTCTATCTGCCCTTAAACTAATCCTTATCAAATCAATATTTAATACACGTTGATCCTCTTTTTCTGAGAGTTTGAAAACCGAACCCACAAGTAGGTGCGCACGCCAACTTATTTTTATGTGTAATAAGTTGCTGGTTGCATTTGTTTGTTCTTTGTATTTCGGCCAAACTCATGCGAAAAGGCCAAGGCACTAGGCAGTGTCTGTATTGTAGGAAATTAGAAAAAAGGGCGACGAGTAAGTGTGGAAAGAATCGCAGCATAATCTAGACGGAAGTTTATGGGAAGTCTCCCACACCCCATGTGAATGGAATTAATTTAAAGCGGTTGAGATTTTTTCTGAATAACTTTTCTGAACGTGTTATTTAATTTCTAGAATAGTTTGTTTCCCGATTTCACCAATTAAAGTACCAAGTTACTCCGTAATGATCTCAATCAAATAAAATGAATAACTAGCTATATATATATATATTTTCACCAAGATTCTTGTTTTACGCCACCACTCCACTTTGTGTGGGAAGTATATATCGGTCATACCCAACTCGTGAAGTGAGGAATGGGAAACTTTCCGAAACACAATCTTTTTAAGAACAATTGATCTTGTGAAACAACAAATGGAAAACGATCTTTGCCTGCGTGATATTTGATGGAGTGGTGATCCACCTCCCATGCTCACTACATTCATGTTGTACTGGGCTACTTGTAATTGATATGATATGATTGTCTTCTATCGTTTTAAGGAACTGTGTGAGACAAGTAAATAAGTCTTCCAATAATTAATCTTTGATATCTTCTGCTTAAAATCTTATGGCTAAAAGATTTGTAAATATTTTCTTGATATATATTGTTCTTGTAAATTCATATAACACGGAACTCAACTTACAGTTGATTTCACCCATTTGTCATGTGATCAATAGCACTGATGAGTAATCCAAGTTCTGTTCACAGAAAGATGTGCATAGGACTTACCATTGTTGCATGCGCAAGATTTGACATTGGAAGAGGAGGATTCTTGTTTTTCGTGATTACAACAACATGGTTGATCTTCTTTGTAGTGTTGTTGATAAATGTCACCATTCAGTGTAGCCAATAATATTGTACCAACATTGCTTTCAGTATCACTGTCACCACAATAAGTACATGTGAAGAAGGTGTCAGTTTTGTTGGATGAATTTTTTTCTTTTGAAGATTGAGTAGGTCCAGGAGGACAAAAATGCAGTGTCAGATAGCTTGAGGTGCTTAGTGTGTCATTGTTGTGATCCTCGCGAACATATGCCAAAACATGATTAAAATTCAAGAGGAGGATCCTCACTCAAAAGGTTTTGATGTAACACCAGTGAGGAAGTCAGATTTATAAAAAAAAAATGGTATCATCCAAGATTATTCCAAATGCAAAAGGGGTATTATTCGACACGATTTGTTGAGCAATAACCCTTCGTTCATGAGTTGTAAATAACTGGTAAGGAAGCTTTGGTGATGGTGTATGTGAATTCCATTGGGTTAATGCAGCTTGCATACCATGTGGAAAATAATATTTTCTGAATTCTGTTATTTCACTAATACTCACATTTATATACAAAGTTTACACAATATAACTTGCTTCCCCATTTTCCTAGTTAGAGTACCAAAAATACTTCACGACACTTATCTAATCAATTCAACTAAACTTTTGATGAATATCCATTTCCCATATTCTTGCCTAATTCCTTAAGCTCAAGCCAATAGCTGCATCATTAACACACCAGACAATGAACCAAAATTAGATTACATATATGCTCAAACAATCACATTCTCCCCATCAAATTCTATAGTAGTGCTACTTTCACTAAAAGAAATATAGAGAATAAACAATTGTAAAATAATTTTTATGAACTATAAGTAAATATAATTTAAATCAGCAGTTAGATGATTTGTCTTAACCTTGCTACATAATTTAAATCAGCACTTAAACGAGACCATTTACTACATAATAGCCGATGTAATAGGCTTTAGTATTTGTTGGGTTGGGTCATATTAATTCTGATGGGTTGTTTGGATAAGTTTATAATCAGCCATTTTTTTTTAACAAAAAAAATATTTTTGTTTTTAATAAATGAAATAAATACAATAAATCTTTAAACCAAAAAAATAATATGTATCTATTTTAGTAATGATTGTTATAATGATTATGATTTTATATAATTTATTATTAAATTTTAACAAAAAATATACTAAAAATAAAATTTTAAATATACTTAAAAATTTATAGATATTAAAACATAAATAGAGATCAATTATCATACAATTCTGATCCGCTATCTGAACCTGAATATAAGTATTAATTTACTCAATTTTATTTATTCAACTTTACCCGTTCCCCCAACTTTACCCGTTCACCCGATCCAACTCAACCATGTGTTCAAACTTTTTTCTAAAATTTATTCTCAATCCATCAGATTGGATGTTGGGGGCTTCTCCCTGCACCTTCAATAGTTCTTCTGTACCCCCAAAAAAGACTGTTATACCCTTATTTACTATGAATGAGAGAGTGGGTGAAAGTGGGTGGGACGCAGTAAATTTCATTTACTGCGTCGCCAACATCCTGCACCCCCAAAACATTATTTCTTCTACTCGCGTTTCGTCTCTTCTCCATTCCAGTATCGGAATACAAAAGCCGTTTTACGAAAAAATCAAAACGTATGGGAAACGAATTACAGAATCCGTTTCATAACACTTTGAAACGGATTCTATATTCCGTTTCAAAAAAAATTGCAAATTGTTTTTACGAAACGGATTACAGAATCCGTTTCATAGTGTTATGAAACGGATTCTGTAATCCGTTTCGTAAAAAAAATTTGCAATTTTTTTTGAAACGGAATACAGATTCCGTTTCATAACACTATGAAACGGATTCTGTAATCCGTTTCGTAAAAACAATTTGCAATTTTTTTTGAAAAAAAATTGCAAGAAACGGATTACAGAATCCGTGTCACATCCCATACATTTTTTGCTTTTCTGCCTTGGTAAATAAAGTGTCAATGGACATTTGTCACAGTGTGACACTTACAGAGATTGCAGTGTAGCAAGCTCGAACATCAATTTCTCCATCATCATGCATCCTGAATAAAGTATTTGATGATTGAAAAGAAAAGATTGATTAGAAAAATAAGGTTTCACAAGCAACTCTGCATGTCTCAACCACAAAGAGAATAAACCGCATTAAAGAAATGCTTTCAACAAAGCAGATGAATTCACACCCTTCAGACAAGTGTGCGGTGGCAGATTGGTTTCTACACAACAGGGGCTCCACAAACACAAGAAAATAAAAAATGTCACCATTCATAGGTGTGAATGGTGGTGCATTGCATTTGTGAACAGAGAGCAAATACATGGAATTGTAAACCACAAAAAGTTATATCCTACTTTATAAAAGATTTAGAGAATAGCTATCATTAGATATAATTAAAAAGGGGTACAAGATATCACTATAATTTCTTATTTTTAATTGAAGTGACAAAGATGTATAAGATATCAAACCTGAACCCCCCATTTGGCTGCTTCATCCTTCGCAGAAACCCATGCAATTTATCTTTGAGAATAATATGTTCAAAGTACCAAACCAATCAGTTCCACACAAATAAAAACTAGCTCCATCAAATAAATAATGGAACATAATATGATAAAAAAACTTGCGTTGAGCACATAAACTGACCACCTATTTAATTGATGCGAGGGATTTCTAACCACCCAAAGTAATAAGTGTATTAACTGCGGCATAAGTTGTGGCAATATGAGGCATCCGTAGAGAACATTCCAAGAATATAAATAATTCATTACTCTTCTCCAACACTAAAGAATAGAAGTAGAACCTAAACCTAAACTCCCTTTGTAATGTTCTTTTTACCTTTGCAAAAGCACAAGCAATATACTATGTAGAAAACGGATTTCACAAAGTTTCAGAAAAAAAAAAAAACACTAAACTGAATGTGAAATCCGTTTCATCTATGTAGGAAATGGATTTCATAAACCGTTTCACAAAAAAAAATTCCTACGAAATGGATTTCACAAACCGTTTCAGAAAACAAAAATAAATAAAACCCTAAACGGAATGTGTATTCCGTTTCATCTACCTAGGAAACGGCTTTCACAAACCGTTTTAGTAAAAAAAAAAATCCTAAACGGAATGTGTATTCTGTGTGATCTACCTAAACGGCATGTGTTCCCTTTCACGAATGTTACAAACGCATCAGTGAAATATAAAAAACAAGACATGGATCGGTGAAATATCGCTAAAATCAATTACAACATACACACTTAACTGCGCAAATGGAGAAGATGGGGTTGCACGAAAACAGGAGCCTGCGTGTCGCTGCTAGGAGAAGAACAGCGGAGAAGAACACTAACAGCGGGAGAAGAAGGATGGGGAGAAAAAAGATGAGGAGTGTGTGGAGGTGGGGAGGGTGCGTGGGAAGAAGTGGAGGGATAAAAGAGGTCAAAGATTCTTGGGGGTGCAGGCTGGAGCAGGGAATCTATTTTATTTGGGGGTTGCAGTGTATGGTTTTCGGGGGTGAAGAGATACGCGGTGAATGGCTTCACAGTAACTGATTTTTTTTACCATGGACAAACGTGGAAATAATTTAGGTTTTGGGGTACAGGAAAAATCATTGGAGGTGTAGGAAGAAGCTCCCTTGGATGTTTTGCGCTGGCCTACGATGTCATATAAAAAGAGTGCACTTCTTTTACACGATTTAAAGTGATTTATTATTGCAAAACAAGATTCACTAACGAGCACTGTGGATTCATATAAGAATTTAACAATTCTGATAATTTTATCAGATCATTTTTACCAAAAAAATGTAGAATCTTAAAAATTAAATGACCAAAATTTAAATAAACTAGAAAAGATGGCTTATACGACAAGTTCTTGCCATTGATTAATAGTAAATTTCCTCACACCATTTGGCGCAGAGCATCAACAAATGCATCCTTTAAGAAAGGGTTTGAAGCTGCTACTCGCTGAGATGTTATGTCAAAATCTGCACCAGACCTGAAGCAAGCGAAACACCGGATGATGACGTAAGAATGAAATATTTCCAACATATCTGCAACTGTGTTTGATAGCACAACTACTACGAGTCCTAAAGCTACTATTGAATTGGACTCTCACATTGAGACTAAACCTAAGAGGAATGTGGGCAAACCAATCAGCTACAGACACTACAATCCCTTGGGTTCTTTTATTACAACTATAACAGATTCTAGTTTTATTTATTCTGCAATTCTGTGATGTCATGTTACTGCAATTTTTTTTTATTCCATTTCCTTTACTTGAGGGCATCCCAATGACCTGTATTGAGAGTCCAGCCAATTATTACTTTGATATGAATAAGAGGAGAAGAATTCTGAATCGTTTATTATTTTCTTTGTTTGGATGTTCTCCCAGTTATCTTCGAATTCGAAGAATATTAGTTTCCCTATCAGTATTATAGCTTTCCAAAGTGCTAGTAAGTCCTGTTAACTGTCTCTACAATACAATATGTCACAATGCATGTCCGTCTAACAATGTCAGCATAACTGTCCACAAGATGAAGATGCTTGCGAAGAACCAAATGGACTATGTACCTAACCGGGCAGAGACTATCTAGAAGTTACTACTTGTCTCTTCATGAAGAATAAGGATATCTAATCAAAGTTACTTACGGATCAAACACAACTCCTCCAGCTTCTCTAACAATGACAGCACCACCTGCCACATCCCTGAAAAAGAAAGAGACCTTGTGAATCACAATACCACATTCCCCAACATTAATGTAGTACGAGATATTCATACCAAGGACCACCAAAGCCAAGTTCAAAAAATATGTCCAGTCTTCCACATGCAATTCCACAAAGATTCAGAGCGCAGGAGCCACTCATTCGAAGAGATCTCACCTGACATAGAAAAGGTGTTACAGCAGAAACATTAATATCACCTTATAGTACAGTAGATTACATGGAAAATCCCAGCTTTACCTTGAAAAGCAAGCTTTTAATCCTATTGGTAGATTCATCTAATGTTTCTTTGTCACGTTTTGTTCCAGCCTGCTCTTTCAGAAGAGAAGAAAAATGAGTTTCAAATTTATCTTGATTCAAAAGGCACAATATTTATGAATCTGATCAATAATATCAGTGTTCCAAGTTAGAGTAAGATAACCTTACTAACCAAAAAGGAAAGATTTGTAGTAAATAAGCAGAATAATGTGAGTAAAACACAAAAAACTCACTGGGGATACAACCTAAAACAGACTTCATAATCACAAGTTACAATTTGCTAAATGATCACATTGATCTTTTGGGACGTTTGCACAAGTGCACAGAGGGAATGGAAAACACTTCATTGATGCAAAAAATATGTGAAAAAATATATAATAATGGATTTCACGCCATAAACTATAACAAGCTTGACTTACCTCAGTTGCAAGAAGAGCGCTAATCAGTTCAGTTTGTGAAGATACTGTGAAATTTCAAGGCATCAGCATAACATTTAAATTAACAACAATCAATAAAAAACAATAAACAACAAATGACACACCTTTTATAGGATCCCCATTTAAAAAGGCACCCTTTCCACGGATTCCAGTAAAAAGCTGCATACAACAATCCAAAATTTTAGTTTGTATACTATGCGACAGAGGAAAATTAATTAAAAATACTACAAAGTAAAAAATGTCATACCATTAAGGCTAATTTACAGATATATTAAAGTCTCATGTTCCTGAATGAATTAAGTCAATGTCTACTCTCAAGCATGTCTTCTATAACATTAAGGATACAAAAAAGAAAACAACAGAACAATATTACCCTGTTTCTACATTTGGACAGTATCCCAGAACCAATGAGATAAAACAACACATGCAGAATTTCACATTGTATAAATTTTGTAATATTTCTAACGGAAATTTTAATTGTTTTATAGTCGGTCACTTGTAAATATCCGCAAAAGAGAAGATTTCTCACCTCATTAATAATTGGATTGTATACAACGCCAATTGTAGGAATTTTTCCAATTGTGAGACCAATGGAGACACAAACGAAGGGGAACCTGCACATAGTAGAATTCCAGTCAAGTAATATGGATATATTAGTGTATCACAAATCCACTGTCAGCTTAAACATCAGAGTTGATTATTACCCATGCACAAAGTTAGTAGTTCCATCCAGGGGATCAACTATCCATGTGGGTTCATCTGTAAGTTCGGAAGTGCCATAGGCAGCTGTGGTTTCTTCACCAATGAACTAAGACACCAATTTCAAAGAACTTAAAGGAAAATTACACAGGCAAAAAAGAGAAAATAGTAACTCATCTTAAACTTGATTAATGAATATATGTACAGTTCAACCTTGTGAGTGGGATAGAGCTGTTTGAGATGATTAAATATGAGCTCTTCACATGCTTTATCGGTTTCTGTGACCAAATCAACCTGTGCATCATGCAAAATAGAAAAAGACAGTAAGCAAATGAGATATTGAGCAAGTTTATTATTGTACTTATTATGTTTTTAAAATAAGTGATTATTTTTATAAATTAAACAGCTTTCTACCTTTTCATGTTTGTCTAATCAGCTTATTTAAAAATAAGCAAATCTTATGCTCTTCTTAAATAGACGATTTTTTTTAATTGATCATTTCAAAGACACTTACTTTAAGTTTAAACAAATTGACCCATAATCTTTCATCATTTTTTGCCATGATAATGCCCATAACACTTAATTAAATTTCAATCTGAACTTCTTTACAAGAACATAGGACAGGTACACCAAACTTCTCACTTAATTTTCTCCTATAGTCCTTCATATCCCACCTTTTTGGGCTTGGTCAGTCTTGGTTGCTTAGACATAGATAAGCATTAAAAATTAAAATCCACAAAACCAGAAGTGAAACTTTTGGTTCCTATTTAAGATGATAATTTTACCTTGATCCATTCATGGAAAAAAAAAAAGTTTTCGAATCAGTCCATATGGATAAAATTTTCAGTTCACTCACCGCCATCTACAACTGTTATAACCTCATCTAATCATCCCTCATGGCTAGAACAGACTATGACGTTATGTCAACATGCGTACGACTAGATGTGTTAAGATTTTGGTCCCTACACAACTATTTTCAACTTGTGTTTGTACATAAAAAAGAAAATCATATTCATCACTATATGTGAAATCGTTCACTCTTTGCCATCAATACTAGTGATAATCTAAACAAAATTCCTATTGCTTTCTACCTAGCTCGAGAATAGAATGAAGAAAGCAAAAGTGGAATGCTAAATGATAAACTCTAATACAATCATAAAATATGTCTCACCCCGGGCATGAAAATAAGACCTGATGAAACAAAAGTAGGGTGGCAAAACCAACCCACCATTTCCATGTTCCCCACTCAAACACTTCCTTACTCTCACCCCCTTTGATAATCAAGACTGAAGATCAGTTTCGCATTCTTTAATTCTTGCTTTCCATATCTTAATGATAATCCCTCAGGCCCAGTTGTCAAATAGGGATTCAAATCATAAATTGAAAGAATTATTTCTGAATCATGAACTGTCACAAGTGGAAATAACACAAGGGCAACTCAGGAAATGGACAAAGATAAGAATATTCTGTTATGGAGAATGGACAAATGTCAAACCACCCTGTGGTTGTGGGCAGTAAAAAAAATGCAAAGATGAGGATGGCAAATTCATGCATGCGGATTATGTGTGAGGTAGCAATTAGTTATATAGTATCTGAGAGGAGGGGAGAAAGTTATGGTATTGTTGCATTTTTGTTTCTTCTCTCTATTGTCTCTGTAGTTGCTATTGCTGAATAGCAACCTTTTACTCCATTGACCCGCCGCTACAATAATACAGAGCTTTAACTGTAAAACGCCATTGTTCATTAATTCATTATTTCACTGCTTTAGTGATTCTTACACGAACCAAATTGAGTAAAGAATAGTAAGATTCATAATCAATAACTAAAATTATATATATATATATATATATATATATATATATAGAGAGAGAGAGAGAGAGAGAGATAAATAGATCTATATAGCAAGAAAAAACATTAACAAAAAACTAAAAAGCATTGATCTAAGAGTGTTTCACATAAAGAAACAAACAATAAAAACATCTATATATTGTCATTTTAAAGTCGAACAAGTCGTTGCATACCTAATAAAGTGAATTGTAAACTTCAAAAGAAATCATAATTCACAAATAATAGTCAAAATGAACATCAAAATAAACTAAGGGCTAGGAGGGACGCTTCCACGCTGGCTTCATGTGATAACTCAAAATCCCCTTCTCATGGTGGCTTCACAAAATAACAAACTCTTTATTTTGACTCATTTTTAACCCTTCCGGCACACACAGCCAGAAATCACAGAGTGCTCACACAGGGCTCAGCAAAAAAATAGAGATAACAACAGCAACAAAATACAAGAGTTAGACGTAGGGCACCATTGGCCTGGCAGGACCTTTAATAATGAATACAAGCGACAAAAAGAAAATGCTCGGATACACAGAATATGCAAATCATCTTCAGTGTGTGGGGGGCTAGACACAATCGAATTGATTATGAATTGACACCGGGTGAACCATGGCCCCCAGTTTGAGTTTATTGACAGGTGAATGCACCTTGGATTGTGATAACAACGATATGCCTAAATGAGTTGAGTGCATAATAATCAATGGTTGTCTAAAATGTAAGAGAAAGGTATCACATAAGGATTGTCTGAAGTATTGTCTCTTGAATACTTATACTATTTCATTCGAAATCAAATCTAAAGTTTGTGATGTGAACTAGAGTATAAAGACGCAAGAAAGAATGAGAAACAAAATGTTGTGTAAATAGTTGCAACACGGAAAGAAGAAAAGCACTAACACAAAAATAAACAAATATATGACAGGCAGATTGTCTCGCAAATTAAGAAATGAATACATTATAGAATAACTCCCAAAGAATGGCCCGTGTTAAGACTATATTCAAATCCAGGCTTAAAAATTGTTCGCAATTGCAGCCGCAATGTCAAGCCTTGCAATTGCAGTTGTGGGCCCACCGGCTGCAATTTCACAACATTCAGAGTCATGAAAAAACAGCAACTGTGACTGCAATCCGAATTTAAAACCTTCACTGAAACCATAGGGTTTCAGGTAGAGAAGATGAAAAGGCAGATAAACGAGACTGCAGAGCCTAAAACAGACTTAAAACTTCATGTGTTGTTATACATTACAATGTGATGATAAAACATTAGCTATGATTCTTTCTCATAAGTTTCTCATAAACAGGGAAATTTTGAAATAAATAATATCTCATTAATTAATTCGGTTTATGCATAAATCAAACCGACCCGCATAGTGTTGGCGTGGAAGGGAATGAAGCGAGAAAGGTAAAAGAAAAGAGAGTACACAACGGAGAGAACGCAAACAAACCTGTCCTTTGTGTTCCACGTGTTTGGTCTGGTAGAACCCTTTTCGAATAATCTGGAAACCATGCGCGTACAATAGAGTAAGATACAAGAGATACACAAACGCGTAGAGAGAAATGAACGGAACGAGAAACGAATCAATGGAGAGATTTTAGAATGGAAATGAAGTGACCTCGCCAGCTTTCTGAGCCGCGTGAACCGCAGATGCGAGGAATTCCGAGAGCGAATCTACAGTCCAATTTCAGTGAGCAGAGTTTGCAATAAATAACAATTAAGTGTAAGAAAAATATAGATAATATATTGGATGGTACAAATACCATTGTCAATGTCAACCATTTTCTTCTTCAATTGTTGTCTGCGATAGACAGAGACTGAGAGTGAAGAAGGTGGCGAAATGAGATGATGTAGTAGAGCCTGTGCTTTTGTTCTTGAGCTCGTTTTTGCATGTGCTATCCAGCGTTCACTACACAACAACCACACCACCACCCACGACCAATCGCACTTTTTCAATAACTAAAATCATTTTCATGATTTTTGTTAATCTTCTATTTCCTTTAAAGCTGAACTTTTATTACCAGAGTAGTCTTCAATTTCTTTTTGAAACTGAAATTTTAAAACTATGTAAAAGGTTTTAAATTCTCATTCAGACGATCTTTGGGTCATGATCAAATGAGTTTAACTCAAATAATTACTTAAAAGTTTAACTTTTTAATAATATGTCGATGCACAAATAGAGAGATTTCTGACGTCATTACTTCAGGCATATTCAATATTCGAATTGCAGATAGGGAACTCAAAAAGAATCTCAATGAACACTTTAATTTTTTTAATTTGTTTGTCAAAAAATGTAAAAATTGCCCTGAATAAAGTGAAACAAATCTAGATAATTCTGAAGACAGTGTAATGAAAAGGTGATTTTAGAATCTAAACAATTATTGGTAAAGTAACAGTAGTGAAAGGCATACGGAATATGCCGGAGATTATCCTGATGCTTTGATTTGGTTTTGTGCCACACACTTTTCAATGTTTTAGGTTCCCTGGATGTGTCCAAATAGGTACCAAACATGTACCTGAATCAGGGGATGTGATTAGTACCCTTATCAAGCTATTCTCTTATTGGTTTGTAAAAGCCTCCTCTCAAGTATGAGCCACAAATGAAGAGACCCACACCCACTCTGAATGCTGTTGCAAAAATAGGGAAAAAAGGCAAATCAATGTATAGTGTATTTGATGTGGAGCTGAAGAAGTTGACTGCTACCTCTTCATTTTTTGGGAGTTTAGGTTGGAAATTGCTTTATTTGAAATGAATTAGCATTAAGAAAACAACTCAATGAAACCTGTGGAGAGTGCAAACTGCAGACACCCAAACCTTTCAACTACAATGCTAATGATGAAGTGATGCGTGCACCACCCTATCCCCTACCACTCACTCAACTTCCTTAGATCATATCATTACCTCAATTATTTTACAAAATAACATGAATCTATCCAGCTCAATTATTTCACAAAATAACATGTAACTAGGTAACTCATCAATCTATTTTTCCTTTTAAATTTCATGTTGAAATTAGCACTACTACACAATTTTAATTCGTTTAGAAGTTGTATTTTAAAACACAAGGTTAAGTTTGTTTTTTTCAAATTTTGGGCACACTTGTACTTCCAAACATAACTTTAATATTTTTATTTTACACTATAACTATACCTACATATACAATTTTGACTCTTTAAAGTTAAACTAGAATTATGTTTGTAAACAATATTTTAGTGAAATTAACAACATTCAGGCTGTGCTTACAAACACATTCACCATATTTTAGAAAGAAAACTAAAATTTTGACTTTTCAAAAATTTTAAAAAGTAATACTAGAATCTTGCTACAAAACCAAACTTCAACCTAAAAAGAAATAATAATAGTTGATGTAAAATTCCATCACTTAAGTACTTTGCTGACAAAGGCGTTATATAGATAATAAACTTTACTACAAATACATTGAAGAAAGTACGATTACAGTAAATTAACTCCTCCAAATAAACTAAAATCAACTCAACTCTTGAACAAATTAAATGAGAACCCTATTAAGTTGCGGAAACTAATCTTAACTTCTTATTTTCTTTTTCTAAAAACATGATAACAAAGTTATGTAAACACTACTCAAGACTGTTCAAAATGCCACATGAGTAGATTTAGCAAAACAAATATTGTGAGATTGCATGACCTCGAATACCTTTATTACTTAGACCTACAAAGACATAATAAACCGCATGTAGCTCATTAAGCAATTTATTTATCTACAATTTTTAAAGGACGATAATAAAATTACAGCAAGAAAGCATCGAAGTCTGTATGAAATGATAGTCCCATCATGATAAAAACTAATAACTATTACAATACACAATTCGCTAAAGTGAAATGCCACATGGCAACGTGCTACTTAACAGAATATGCACTTCAGGTGCATTGTTCCCTGGGTTAAAGAGCTTCGATTTCCTTCATCACCTGAGCTTTGTCAGCTTCAAATTGTTCATCCTCTGCACAACCACAACAAATATGGGGTCATGAAAAACTGATAATTGATACCACAAATGCAACTAAACTATCAAGAGGAAGGCATCACTTACCTTTATCAATTTTGAAGTCTTCCAATAGTCTCAGCATCTTACTTTTGTTTGCAACGAATATACTGACGATATCAGCTGGTTTATGTTGGTTAGCAGCAAATAACTGGTATGACAAACAAATATCAATAACCGCGCGATTCAGAACAGTCACTTCCAAAAATGTGCTATAATATTATTATAGTAATACCTTGAAAACATGAAATGCCTCAATTTGTATGCTCTTGCTTGACTCCTGTAGGAATAAATCAGTACGGACTATTAAAATTCACTTTAAACACATACGAAGGTTCTTAATCCTCCCTCCAATATAGAATACTATCACCAAAACTTATTTGAACATTAATTTTTAGTATTGTAATCTTGACAAACTACAATAGTACTAGGGTGAAGATATTTTGATGGAACTGATGCACTTTCACACGGTAAATTTAGCGAAATATATCAAGTATGGATAAGGATTGGCAGACACAAACATGAAGTACACAAAGGTACATAATAAGGCACGTCATTCAAGTTTTGTGTAAAGGGCTCATACTCTTAGAAGATTCATTAAAATCCTCAAGTTGTCTCTTGAGCTCACATATCGTGTCATTACTGCTGAATTTGAACGGTCAAGTAATATATCTCCCAACAACTGTGTAAGAGAAAGAAATCAACTCAGTGATCATAAATAGATCATACTCAAATGAACAGAAGACTGTAAAGACCAAAACTCCAACATTCAGGGGGGCGGGGGTGGAGAACAAACAAAATTCAATAGCAATTCAGGAAAAATCATAGGTCAAATGAACTACAAATGCATGGACGAACAGGCAAAGATACTACGGAAATCCACTTGGAAAGTATCTGTTGACTAGATGTGATACTTTTGTTTACAATTTTCAGGAAATTTTATAGGTCAAATGAACTACAAAGGTATACACAAGGAGGTGTAGGTTTCTCGAACCCAAATTTAAGTTTTCAACAAGCAAAAATTATAGTTGAGATCAAAATTAAATTTATAGGGATTAATGAAAAAAATTATATACAACCTTGACAGCTTGGCGCCTTGTAATATAATTGGAAGATTCCAACAGCTTAGTGTTATATTCCGCAAAAAACTGAAAGCAGCAATAACAGAGTGAGTATTCATTGATAACTAAATGGCATTAACTACTTGAATAAACCAGGTACAAATAAAACATGTTAATATAAAGTGACAACCAGATAATTATATGAAAGCAGCATAAAGTTTTAAAAGAAATCTTTGAAAAGGTATTATTTTAAAAAATCCCTAAATATAGTGAACGAACATACTTGTGCGATTAATAATCATACGAAAAATTAAACATGTGGTTAATAATCACACAAAAACTAGTATGGCTTTTTGATAGAAAATTTGTTCATCACCAATGCATGCAGAATAATTTTCTACAAGTGCATATCTTTTATCAGTTCAGAAATCAATACTTAGAAGTTAGTTAGAAGCAGAGAAACAAAAAAATGTAAATCACTAGGGCCATATCCATAGGAATAAAAAGGATAAAATCTAAAATAGTAATCAGAACTTGAGTTTTTAAAATCCTCTGTCAGTTTATTATAATTTATATCGAAGCCATTAACCTTTAAAAACTCCATAAAACTAAAACAAAGTTGACATCATGTTCATAGCATTAAATTAGCTGTCATATGAGAATCATTGCCGCTAAAAAATATCACTCATGCATATTATTTAGCAACAGAATGTTATGAAAAGATAAAGCTGGCATGGAAGTGAAGTGTATAAATTAAAATTGAAATGCTACTTTATACATAGATTGAACTTTGAAGGGGTAACCTACCCAATCATAATTCTTGGAAAGGAATTCGGCTACAGTAGATTTATGTCTTGTCAAGAGCTCCTGAGACAACACAACACTATGTGGCATGAACACTCTTGAAAAAAAATGTGCATTGCACAAAGGAATTTGTAATCAAAATTTTTTTCACACGAAATGCACCTTAAAGGTAGCCGCAGCATCCGCAGCAATGTCAAAATTTGGGAGTTGGATATAGTCAAAGAATTTCTTCATAAGAGGTGAGTTGAGAACATATCTGATATAAAACCATGAACAATTAAGCAACACTATAGTTATGATGTGAGGGAAAATTATATGTCCTGGTGGGTCTTTTCCCCTGTTCTAATCCAAGTGTTCAGTTTTTTTTTTTTTTCACGAACTTCACACACAGCACCAATCACAGCACCAATCGCATTTTGTATGAATCAAGAGGGGGGCACATATAAGAAAAGTATAGGAACCAAAAGAGACAGTACATGACTAGGAAATGCAGTGCTATTCTAACATAGATTACAACCTTAACAGTAGTTTCTAGCAGTCACCAATCATTAACAGCTTGACAGCACACAAAATATTACAGTTAGAAAAATATCTTTTTCTGTTACAACTGTTTGTTAGTTGTTTCCTTTTAGTTTTCCTTGTAACCACAGCTTTATAATAAGCTTCGTTCTGCCTTATACAGTATGTTGATCAATAAGAAATTATGCAGGTTTTATTTCTTTCTGTATCATAACACTTATATGGTATCAATAAAAAAAATGAATTCAACACGTTCTTTTTCCTTACTTTGCAACAATCTGATGTCGTATGCACTCCCTTAGCATTGCACCATAGTGCAAAGCCATATCTGTGTTTTCATAGCTGAAAGGCAGCAATTATTGGTCAGTTGCATACAAGAATTAGAATCAATACCTGGGTAAGTATCACTTATTGACAGCCACAGTGAGTAAAAAAGAAATAACATAGACATTGAAATATGTTAAGAGAAGAAGACATACACGTCACGAAACTAAATTTAAAAATCACAAAAATCCACTGATCAGGACGTGAGATTATTATCATGTCTTATTTATGAGAAATTAAATTTTCAAGGTTGACAAAAAAAAATGATTTACAATCATTTGATTAAGTGAGTCCACCATCCTTATTGCAAAGCTTTCTAGAACTAGAATCAAGCAACCAAGAATGTCATCCAATGTTTTCTTACCCAAGTATCAAGACATCCATAAGATCCAGATTTTTCTCTAGGTAATCAGATGCAATCAACTTAAACTGAACCTGTTGCCTTTGTAAATTTGCAACAACTTGAGTGGCGTCTTTTCTGGCCTGCAAAAGCCCACAGTCACCAGGTTGCCAAGTAGTAAACAATCCAATCACAGTACAATGTTAGATAAACATGTGATTCTACCCCCATCCACATTTGTAATAAGCATACCCATCCTACAAAGGGTACCTACATCAACAGCACAATCAGGAGGTCTCATAAATTTCATTAATACCTCCAAATTCAATTTTGGAAGACATTTGATAAACAGTCTCAGCGTGTCCTCCTTAAAGAACTCCTGAGTCAACTGTGCACAAGCTTCCGCAACTGGTTCAGAATCACTATTTCCATACAGGATTTGCTTAAGCTCCCTCATGTTTTTAAATAGCTCGGACATTTGCTGTTAGATGGACCACACAAAAATCATAAACATCAAATAAGAACTCACGAATTCCCCGCACAAAAAGCCGAGATCCAATAAAAAATTATCAAACAAAATACTCCGTCAGTTCCAATTTGCTTACACAAATTCACTGCAACTCCGATAATGCATGATGATAGCATATCAAGTCCAATTACTTTTACCACTACGTTACACCCGCCAAACCAAACAAACCAACAAAATTTGCAATATTAAAATCAGGGGATTAACCACCAACAATGGAACTATTAAAAAGCAACTTAGCACCAACTACAGTGATGAGTCGTATATGCTCTAAATTAATGCTCTAGTGAGAAATAACATCAAATATAAGTTAAAGAATGTCGTAAACAACATGCAGGGTTATCGTGATTCACAAATCAAGGCTCTAAGGTTCCTGACGCATTACGCATTGGGAACTCAAGGCGGAACTTCTTGTTTATTTTATTTTTTCGGCTAACAACCACAGTTACAGAGTTAGTTGAGATCAGAGTCTCGCGAAAATAAGAAATTAAAAAAAAAGAGTAAAAAATGCGATCTAAAAGTAAGGGAACAAGCGAACCTTCTCTTCTCTTTTGCTTTCGCGGGATTCAGAGTTCCGATCAACGACAAGTAGAAGATCTCTGGTGTGACGAACTACATCTGCAGGAGTGCGAGGTTTAGACTTGAAGAGACCCTTCATCTTCTCAAAGTGCTGTGTTTGTTCTTCTCTTTTCTCTCTAATCACACACTCTAGTTAGGGTTTGTGATTCTCAGAGAGTGGTAGGAAGGGGCAAAATAAGAACAAGATGAATCTGGATATTTTAATTATTTCCAAATATAATGATTACTTATTTATTTATTTACTTCCGAGATTTTGTTGGAGAATTATGGAGGAACAGATCATGGATAGAAGAAAAGGATGAGGTAGAGGATTGGGATTGGACCTGACACTAATACCAGAAAAAACAACCCTGCTTTTGTAATTCATCTCAATTTTATTTACTGGCTCCGGTTTCAGCCAAACAAAAAATACACCCACTTATCAAAACTTAACTTACTATTATAAAAACTCTACTGCTGTCACAAGTAACCAAATTACCTAAACAACACCTCAATTCCATCACTCTCAAACTTATTATATTTTTTAATATATAATTCTCATTGTAAGTAAATTTTTAAATAATATAAATTATGTTTACTTTTAATTAGTTTCCAAAAATTCAAATGTGTGCAAGTTTATTTTTTAAATAGGAGAGATAATTGGAAAAGAATAATATATAAGAGATAATGTCAGTTGTAGAAAGTTAGAGATAATAGACAATTATTTCGAGACAAAAGATAATTAAGAATATATATTTTAAAACTAAAAGATATATTCACTTTTATGACTAACATAAAAAAATACATATATACAATTAAAATGTCGATACATAAATACTATATTTTAAAATGTAAAATTCTTAAAATAACAACAAATTTATCCACTTTTACGTAGTCTTTAATTATTTTAATTTTAATTCAATGTTTGTTCTTGTTATATACTATATAGATAAAGGTACAATTGAGTTAGGAAAAATCAAGCGCAATATAATAACATAAATTTAAATTGTATTATTACTATATTTTGGTTTTTGCAACGAAAGTTTTTTTGTTGTTAATTTGTTTCTGTGGAAGGCTTGCGTAGTAAGTATTGGACCAAATTTAATGTGGTCAATTTTAGCTAAAGTATTTTGAACTTAAAACCTGACCTACCATTTTTTTTTTCTGCGTTTTTTTCCCTTGAACCAACACTACATGAGACAGATTTTCCTAATCAGTCCCTCTCTTTTTCTTTTTTCTATATTCGGATTTATTCATTGTTGCCGTATATATCTCGATCATGTTTTCGTATTTCAGTATGATTCTTCCGGCTAATAACAATTTTTAATGGTATAAAAAAAGCAACAACGTTAATTTTAATTAATAACTGTATTACCAAATTGTTTAATTTCAAATCATTCTAGTCATTTATATTCATTCGTAGCTATTTCAGTCCATATCTTAGTTTATTAAATTGCATTTTTTTTTTATATTTTTAGTGTTAAACATTTTAGTCTCGTGAATGGAGATGTACAAACAAATAATACAAATTCTATATTATATATTTTGTTGGATAGATGATGTAGTGACAGTAATTCCTATCTACCTATACTGTAGAAGAACCTCTGCAATATTTTCTTTTTCTTTTCTATTGACAATTTGTAGAGTGTTTTCAAGCTTTAAAGTTTCTAAAAATTATATTATAGGAAAAATTGATTGGAAGCATAAGATTCCGTATTATTCATGGATGTTATTATATACCATACGAATAAACGAGTTTTAAACTGGTAAAATCATTCACATGTTAAATTAATACAACTAGATCACTTTCGACCTGTGCACATACGTGCGAAATCCGATCTTAAGTCTACTTATACATATAGACGAAGGTCTAATTCATAAATCTGCAGCTCATCTCTTCTTTTCACGATAATGACTAAACGATTACCTAATCACATTCTTGTAGAAATAAAGATAATTTCGATATACATCAATCATTTACTGTGATTCTAAAAAAAACTAAAACAAGGACAAACTGAAAACTTATATGAAACTAAGCGACTGCTCTCTGAAATAAAGACAAGAAAAATGACTGAGAAAGGCACATTACAGAAAAAAATATCTGTTTGTAAAAGTATACAGAGGAGAGAATGAAAAAGCATTTGACCCTTAGATTCCTTTTACGGGAACAAAAACATATAACATAATTTATTTTAATGAAGTCTTAGATTAAATATAATGTGAACTTAAGAGGTTAATTAATCTATAATAGAATACAATATTGTATGTTGATAATGATAACACATATTGGAAGGGAGATGAGACATACATGATCCACAACAGTATATCACTAGACTGATAAGGTTCTTTCCAACTTCCCATTCACATGTTTGGGCTATTTATTCATCCAATTAATGCCCAACCCCACTCACTTCCTTTATGTTAGGTGTCCCTTTATATTTATTAGCTGTGACCCATTCTTTGTCATAAAAAAAATTATTAATCTACTAAAAATTCAAAGTGGTTTTTCTTATTTAATAATATAATTTAATTTATTTGTGCAATATTTTACGTATTAATATCTAATTCACCAATAAACATATTATTTAAAAAATCAATCTACCTTTTTAAATTATATTTTTTAACAAAAATTGTAAATATATAAAATATATCTTCTAATTATTTTTAATAAAAATAGCTAAATTAATATTGATTACCTATTATAATTTGGAATTTAATTTTGACAAATAATAGATATATACTTATTTATCTATAAAATTAAATGGACAAATTTAATTTAATTCTTTTTTATAATAAATAAATTGGATACATTTATTTTAGATTAGACCCATAACGGATAAATGAGTTATTTTGTAATCTTACTTTTTAGAATTATTTAATAATTTTAAGTTAGTATTACTCGGTCTGGAAAGGACTTGGTTTAAAGAGTCACAAAGATATTTAAGAGGAAGGAAGTTGCAGTATTTTAGTCAAAGACAAGGTTTAAAACAATATTGAGAGAATGACACTAATATATTTACAAACACTAAAGTGATGAAGACAAACTATTATATTGTTAGATATAGTTTTCTTCATATTGTTCCTTTTGATAAAATAAAATTAATCTGTGTTATTTTTTTTTTCTGTTTTCTCAGTTAGTTAAAAGGAGGACTTTTATGTTTAAATATAAATATGTTTTTGTATGAGTGAGGAGAAATAGAAATAAATGGAATGAAATGTAATATAAATGGAAAAATAAATATAATAAAACAAAAACCGCATTTTGTTCGCTTGACATTTTATAATAAACTATAATAAAATCATCTTTTCACCCCTGAGTAAATAATATAAAAGAACAATTATAAAACTTTATTACATCATTTGGTAAAGTGAATCTTTGATATCCTTACTCTCCTCCCTCACTCCACTCTTTTATGTTATTAAGTATAAAATTTAATACTAAAGACAGGCTTTGCTTAATAAAAAAATGTTTAATTAGTCGGATAATACTCATTTTCGTTCAAATGTCTCAGTTTGGTATTATTCATTTTTAAAGATGTGTCAATCTAGTCCTAATTTTTGAAATAGTATCTTAAACATGTTATTTTTAAATAAAAATTATTAAAGTCGTTAACTGAATTTATGAGTTTTATCACTAAGTTTTGATATAAATATTAATACTTAATTTTGTAAATCATTTTAAATATCAACACCGTTAACAATGTTAATATTTATATTTATATTTTTTTTACTGAAAAATACCTAATTCAGGTATATTTTTAAAAATTAAGATTTAATTAATATATTTTTAAAAATTAATATTAAATTGACATATATAAATGAAAGTTAGTATTATCCGATTAATTAAACCTAATATAATGTGTTTTATATTGGCATGCAAACTGGTGTAGCTGCTTTGTTATTTGGTGATATGATTTTTAGTGAATTTTAGGTGACATATTTCTGTCTCTATTCATAAAGCCAAATGAGTTATCCTTACTAAGTTGTCATTCTAAATCGTTTGACAGAGGAGTTGCTAATATAAAAGTAACGGGACAATTACCACACAAGAAAAAAAAATGAAAAATAGAAGAATTGATTGAAGAGTAAAATTGTTTAATAAAGGGTGCACATCAGAAGTGAATAATAATATTAATATTTTATGACTAATTTGGATAATGAGCGCCTAAGTTTGGAATTTAAAATTAGATTAAAGTTAATCATTTCGAACAGCTTTTAGCCACTGGTGGTGAGTGTAATCTTCCTGATCCACTGATTTGGGTGGACTGACTATTCACCGTAGAGTCCGCCATAATTTAATATATCACCAATTCCATACTACACGGCAAAGGAAAAAACGTAGGCAGGTCTAAACGGAAATGACCCTACACGTTGAAACTAGAGGCACAAATTTCGTCATCGAAATTTATTCATTCGTAACTTTTATACAATTTGTTCAACAATCACAACACAATCCGATGAAAGTTTCTAGTACAGGCATAGCTTCTCCAGATCAGAAATCATAAACGAAGACAGAGTGAACATAAAAGGAACATAGAAGGGTATAGAAGAATCCATTACACAGCAATAATTACATTAACGATTACAAACTTAGCACACACATCCAAAAAACAAGACATTAACTGGGAATGGAGTTGATAATAGAGAAAAGAGCACAACTCAACTGGAATGAAGTGAAGATGGAGATTATTATCTATGCAGGAAGGGGTTTAAAGGAAGTGAGGTTTTTGAAATTGAGCCAAGGTTTCTCCCACACAACGGCCTCGTAATTGGTGGCGCCGGAACCGCCCTTGGTCTTCAGCACCAGACGGTAGTTGGTGCCGGCCACCACCTGGGTCTCGCCCTTCAACACACTCACCAGCTTCAGCTTCGCACCAGAACGCTTGTCGTACTCACTCACTGCATACTCCGCGATCTCCACCACGTGCTGCTCTTTCACGTCCTTGATCGCCTCCCACCCGCCCGGCGCCCCGTCGGAGCGTGTAGCGTAAGACACCAACACAAGAGAGAGGAGGAGAAGGCAATGGTGTTTCATCGTCATAATCATAGATTTGGATCTCTGTTAAGGAGTGGTTGTTGGTATTTATAGCGGAGGAAGAAGACGGTTATATAATGGGGTTTTCTGTGAACTTTCTAGGCCTCCGAGTTCCTATTGTTGGTGAAAACGCGTTTCTGTCCGTTTCTGAAATGGTTAAATTCTGCGTTAAGGAATAAGATTTTTTTAGTAAAAAATAATAATGGTCGCTTTTAATTAACATCTAAAAATGAGAAAGGCCTATATAACTAATTATTTATAACTTTATAAATAAATATTTTTAGTTTTAAATATCTCACGTGAGAGTTTCATATTGCAATAACATTTTAATGTCTAAACAATTATTGTAAGTAATTTTGGTTAAATATGTATTATTTCTTATAATAAAAATAAATAAGAAAATATATTCAATAAATGATAATATAATAATAATAAATATACATAAATATCTTTCTCCACACCATTTCACATTTCTGACGGTTTTTTTAATGATTAATTCATATCTAATCGTCAAACTCATTCATAACTTCTGAAATTTCTTCTTTGTAGTTGGTCGCATCAGGGTCGGAGACAGTTAAGGTGTTTGAGTTTTATGATAATGAATTTAAGAGTTTTATCTGTATTAATTTTTAATTAATTTGAAGGATATTAAAATTAAATTCTTGTTTTATTTATCGTGTAATATAGAACGTGTTTGATATTTAATGTAATTGAAGAATATTTTTATTGGTATTTTCAATATTTACTTGTCTTTATCAACCATCTTGGTACTTGTGAAGTTAGGCATATAACCCAAAAATGGGTTTCGGTATCGTAATTAGTAAGATAAAACCTTCGGTATCGCCGTATTCTGTATTTTTCTTAATTTATTCCCTTTATTACTCAATAAAGAAGAGTAACGATTAAAGAAATCAGCATATTAAGTGCTTTCAAAACAATTTTTAAGTCATCCATTTAGTAATAAAAAGCAAAATTGCATCATAAAATAATGTTTAATTAATAAAAAATATCTCTTTGTTTCTAGAGATAAGAGGTTGGATCTATAGTAAGTTTTTTTGTTTTTCAAATGGTTTTAGAATTGGTTTTAGGAAATGAACGTAAAAGTACGACATCATTATATTTAACATATTTTTGAAAGATATTTTAAAATATTATTTATTACCATAATCAAATATTTGAATTAATAAAGTATTTTCTATATATAGTTGAAATTGTCCACATTTAACTTAATAAAGTTTGATAGTCAGATCATGAAATAAAAGGATGGGCATGCATGGCCAAAACCATGTGCACTCATGAAAGAAGTCACAGATAGGGACAAATTATCGTAATAACAAATAAAATAATAATAATAATAATAATAATAATAACTTAATGTAACGTATGGATAATTTTGGAAAGGAACTATGTGCTGCAGCCTACAAATCAAGACATTCAACTCCACCTTCCTCTCTGTCACATAATCACTATCCACTAAGACACGCCACAACGAGTACACGGTTTTTCTGATATATATATATATATATATATATATATATATATATATATATATATATATATATATATATATATACCAGATAAAAGTAAAAAGTAAAATGGTGGATGAAAAATATATTATTACCCATTTGATAAATATAGTACAAGACATCATTGCACATGTAATGATGTAATAGTGTTTTGGGAATGATAACAGACTCAATCAAAATTTACAAAACAAAGTAGAAGTGGATGAAGCAATCAATTTGCTACTAACCAAGAGTTTTCCTTCATCAATATCAGTTGTTCACGAGTATCGTTATGTATTCCAAAAACAATAGTTCCTGCAACAACGAGACTTGATTATCAGCCCCAAAAGCATTTGTGTAGCAGAACATAGAAGGTAGGAAACGCACCTAGTGACGGCATGAGAAGAGACAAGACAACAATCCCAGCCACCTTGAGTGGCACACCTACTTTGAGCATGTCTTTAATTTCTATGTGTCCAGTAGCGATTCCAAGTGCATTTGAGGGCGTTGAAGTTGGAAGCCAGAAAGCAAACTCTGTTGCTATTCCTCCGGGGATAATGAGCATGAGTGGATGCAGATGCATAGTTATGGCTATTTGATAAAGAAGTGGGACAACAAGAGTTGCAGTAGCCGCATTAGAGGTGATGAACTCAGTAATAATGCTACATATTACACAAACAGCAGGAACAATGGCATGTATGGAGTGTCTTGCAAGCAATTCAAGAACCCTGATAACACATCCGCTAAGCCACTAGATTGTACTCCATCGGCAACGGCAAAACCAGCTCCTAGAAGCAAAACGAGGCTCCAAGGTAACTTTTTGCAGTCATTCCAGCTCATTAGCTTTTCCCCTTCTCGCTTCATGTTTGGGATTATGAACAGTAAGACAGCCACCATAACCTGCATCATCACATTGCATAGAAGAACAAATTTTTTGTGTGATGAGTTATATATATGAACTAAAAACTCTTACAGAATACTTACACTGACACATCCATCTCCAACAAGTCCATGGAATAAAACCCCCCATCCAGGAATGTCGTCAGTGATTCTTCTTGTCATCCATAATATTATAAGCAACTGTATTTACCATAATACAATAACTACGTAGTTGTTTATTTGAAAACACATTAAGTTCCTTCATCATTAGATATAAAACTTTAGAAGGTATACATACATACCCCAGATATAGACAACACCATTTTCTCAGCAAAAGTCGTGGGACCTATAAACAACCATAAAAGAATTCCATTTGATTTAATTAATTTCATTCGGATATATAAAAATTCGACAAAGTCTTATTTATATAGGGAAACAATTGACATTAAAAAGTGTACTATAGTGCATCGGGTTAGGGAGAAACTTACCAAGATCTTCGAGGTCTCTTCTCAGATGAACTTTACCCAAATAAGAAGACAAAGCGCGAGAAGTTCCTTTAGACAGATAGAGGAGGCAGAGAATGCACCAAAAACAAATCAGAATGAGGATAGCCACGGGGAATCCGAAGAAGAACCATGTGTTGAAGCTTATTGCTTTTCCCTCAGGAAACTGACTCTTCCACATCCCAATTATTATCAAGTTCACACCCGTACCCGTCAAGGTGCTCATCCCTCCGATCGGCGTCGCGTAAACCACCGTCAGAATCACCGCCTTGCAGAACTTTCTCACCTCCTCCGACTGCTCCTGCATCGGCGGCAGCCGCTGCAACATCCCCGTCACCACCGACATCATCATCACCGCCGTGGGCACGTTCAGTAGCCACATGCTCACCAAGAAGATCGTCGCACATAGCCCCAACAATAGCAGCGCCGGATTCACCGGATCGGTACAAAACAGCAAAGTTACCTGTTGGGTCCACGTGATGTTGGCTCACAAATATATAGTAACGTGTGAAACTGAAGTGGAAGGCAACAAAAAGAGTGAGTGACTAACATTCAAGGCCAGTCTCCGGTGAACGTTGTATCGTTCCACGGCGAGAGCGAGAATGAAGCTTCCCAAAATGAGCGTGACGAGATCGTTCATGTAGGAGTGCGCCACGCTATCAGCTGAAGCAATTCCGAACATGGGGAAGAGAAACAAAGGACACAGGGAGGTCACCGGAAGCGGCACGGCTTGCGTTATCCACCACGTGAACACCCAAGCTGCCACGCCAAGCATTTTCTGGCTATTGGGAGGTTCGAGCTTCACGAAGAGGCATATGAGAAGGGTCAACAAAGGTCCCAAAAGGACATAGAAGTTTTCTAGTGTTAGAATTGATTTCATGGTGAAGGAGACAATGCTCTGTGTTCCTTCCACCGCCTCGTGAACAGGGAGAAGCGGTGCTCCGTGATCATCGGAAGTAGGTAACGGAGTTTCTTCTCCGGTCATCTCGGACAGAACTAGAAACTGTCGCAGAAGATGGGTTTGCCGGAGGTGTTCGGATTAAATGAGATTAATTAGTGTCATTATTATAGTTCCTAAACGAATAAACTGTTCCAGTTTTGGTGCCCTTTGCGTGGCTGTATTTTTTATTGGATTTTTTCACGTGAATGTTTATTAATTGTTCTATAGAGTTTCTTGGTCAATGCTAATGATCCATGCACGTTTGGTTGCGTTATAGTAATTATAAGCTAAATAAACGGAAAATAGTTCTCTGCACATATTAATATTGAATAAAAAATAATAAAGTGAATTATATACAAATACTCAGTATAAGTTTCACTTATATCTTTTATAACTCTTAGTAAATGAAGCATCACTTATATCTTTTCAAACATTTTTACTCACATTTTGTAAATAACAAAAGTTTTTCTTTTTTTTTTTATCTGATTTGAGATAATAAATGCTTACATTAACAACTATAGCTTAAATGTATTGCAAATTTATTATTTTAAATTGGTTTTCTTCTCGGAGGGTGTGAATTTATCAAAAATAATATTATAAATGGGGATGAAAAATAAAGTAAAAATCATATCTTTTGTTAGAAGCATATACAACTTAAGATTAAATATAAACATTTAAAAGAGAGAAAGAAATTAGTGACCCGACATGTAATAAGAGATCGAAAAAGAGATCAAATATAATATGATCAATGTAAATAATAAAAAAAACAAAATTAATTGCTTTGAATATATAGCACATATTTTATACGTGCACAATATTCCTCCTTAAAGAACTAGCCTCAACTACATTAATAATAGAAAAATGATACTTTAACAAAAAAAAAAATAACAAAGACAAACTACCATTTATTTAAATAAAAAAGTACAACTTATTACTTCATTTTGGTTAAAAAATAAAAAGAATTATTTGTTTTAATTCTGTTTATGACAACTTTGTCAAAACATAATTTTTCTTAATAATATAAACTAATCGAAATGTCATTCTTGCGTAAGAAAGTGGTCTTACTATTTGTACACGTTCCCACTTAGAAAGCATATATAAAAATTTGCATACATACAATAAAAAATATATAAAACTTTATACCTCAAAGTTTGAGTTTACCTAACTTGACAAGTAATTTTTCGTAGAGCATGCTCTTATGCAATATAGGTACAGCTTGAATTTTAAGTGATTTTATAAGATCTTATTTACTTTAAATATTTTACACTAGTTTTAATTATACATCTTTAGTTCGTTTTATTCTGAAATAGTGGTCATAAATAATTGAGTGATAGTACTATCTATATAAAGTGTATAAAGGAATAGTATATTAAGATATGATATTATTGCTATTTATTAATTAAGAAGTTAATACATATAATCGATAATAAATCTAAAAATATAAATAATATTATCTCTAATTTTGTTATGTTAAAGTTTATCAATATTCAAATTAGTGAGGATAATTTTATTTATATAATTAGGAGTTGTCCTAATTGGTTTATGTGCTGATATTTTTGAAAAAGTCAAATGAATATATAATGAGTTTTTTAATTTTTTTAGTGGTATAGACTTTTATTTAAGCTGAATTTACGAGAGCATTTATAGCATACTAGAAGGAAGGGCTTTTAAATATTTGGTTAGAAAGTGATTCTTTTTTAGTTTGTCATGATTTGTTGGATCAATGAGTGGTTCTTTTGAGTTTTAAAGAGACATTGGTTCTTATATTTTTATAGGTATATGTAATTCAAAGTTTCTCATGTTGTACGTGAAAGAAATCATTATGCCAATAAATTAGCTAATTTAGCCTTTATTCATAAATGACCATATAAATGGTTTATTCTTTTGTCTTCATTTATTATTTAGATTTTTTATAATAAATATAATTTGTTTATGTCCGGTGAAGTATAAATTTTATCATGAATTTGGTGTGATCTTCTCATTTGTATTTTTTTTTTTGTAATAAATTTTTATGACGATAAATAATTAATTAACTTTAAGATATCGGTGTAACATAAATGTTAAAGTTAATAATGTTTAACATTATCTTATTTGAAAATTATCATATTATTGCATAACATCACTATTTTGTATATATATTTGATACAATTATAAATTATTGTCTGAAATAATTCAGTTTGAGATTTGTGAAAGTATTATTGAGCTTTTTATTTTGAGCAAAACTTTAGATCTTAAATACGCAAGTCATTTTGTAATCATGTTAAGAATTTTCAATGTTGAAATTTTGTCTACCCAAGGAAGATGCAGCCAGAGAATAAATCATAACATATGAATTTGATGTGTGAAAAGATATCAACTTTCTTTGTCTACTATTAATTCTAAGTCAAAAATTAATTTAGAGGAATCAATGAAATATTTTATCCTCGGCAGACAAATTGAAGTCAACAATGTGACTTATATAGTGATAAAAAAAGTTACAAAAACAATATTAAGTGATAAGATAGTTGAAATTTTTTACTATAGATATAGTTGATATTAAAAAATAGGCTTACATACCGATTTGATTCTAACATTTTTTTTAATTTGTTCATAATATTTTTTTTAATTTAGTTTTAATATTTTTTAATTTTGTTTAATTTGATTATTTTTTCTCCATCGTCAAAATAATTAAGGGATCGTGAACAATAACTGTCATATGTCACTTTGTAATTTTTCTGATTATCTTTTTTATCTTTTTAAGTATATCCATGTGTCAAGTCAATAATGTGACAGAATTGATATTTTATATTTAATTTGATATTGATATTAGTTATTTTTGTTTAATTTAGTCTATTTTTTTAAATTGATCAATTTTATCCTTTTTTAAATTGAGACCAAATTTAATTTTTATATAAATGTTATATTGGTATTTTTTTAAATTCACATTTTTATTAAATATTTTTTGTTAGGATTAGAGTTAGTTTAAAATTATAATGAAAATTTTTATGATTGGAGAATAACACCATTGGTTTAAAAAATTTCATTTTAATTTTAAACCAACTCTAAATCTAAATTAAAAATATTTAATGAAAATGTCAATTTTAATAAGAATATCGATATAATATTTATATAAAAATTAAATTTGGTCTCAATTTGAAGAGAAACAAAATTGCTCAATTTTAACCAAAAATTGGGACCAAATTGAATATAAAATACTGATCGGCATGATATTTATTGGTTTGACATGTGGACATTTTTTTTAATTAAAAAATTAAAAAAAATCACAAAATAACATATGGTAGTCATTGTTCACAATCCGTTAACTATTTTAATAATTATGTTAACAAAAAGGACCAAATTGAACAAATAGACAAATATTATAATTAAATTGAATAAAAAAATATTATAACCAGATTAAAAAAATTAAGCAAAGATTATAATCAAATCAATATTTAAACTTAAAAAATATTAAGAATATAATAATTAGTTATTTTTTCCTCCATAAACCAATGACAAACAAAAAGGATTTTGTTATTTTATATATATATATATATATATATATATATATATATATATATATATATTATCGGTAGATTTGAGATGAAAGTTTTTGTATAATGTCATGTGCATGATAAATTAAAAAAAAGTTAATAAATTTAAATATAAAATTACTCTTTTGTCCCTATTGTTAAATTACTCTTTTCAAATTTAGTTAAAATTAATTTTAGTTAATAGAAAAAATAATGTATTTTTAAAATAAACATTTTAGTAAGTGTAATTAATTAAAAATAATATATGATTGATTGAAAATAATTTTCTCTTAAATATTTAATTAAAAAAATAATACCATCAATTAAATAATTTTGTCATTATTAAATTTATTAGTATTTCAAATAATATTATTTTAAACAAAATTGGAGATGAAATTTGAAACAAAAGACATGAAAATCTTTATGCGTACACAAAAAAGAAGGGAATCAACCCCTGACATTACCCCAAAATCAGTTCCTTCACCTCTCAATGCAAGGCCATATTTGTAATTTCGCTTGTTATCTTCAGTAAATCACGAAAGATCTATGGTATTTGAGAGGATGACAATTTGTTCTCTCGTCCAGAAATCAGCTTAAATAAGTTGGAACAAACAGGAAATTAATTCAGGTAATTCTCTCTCGTGAACAGAAAATTTCCAAGTTCAAACACAGTCTAATAGTGAGAGTTTATATTTTTTTTTTATGTTTGAAAATATTAACTTTGATAATCCTACTTTTACTATTTTCAAATTCATTACTAAAATTGGACTATATGCTATTTTTAGCCTCTTGGTCTTTGCAAGCTAATTTTATCTTCATTTTTCAAGTTTTATAATTTTTTTTCTGACTTCTCCAACAGTTTAGTAAAACGTGTAAAAAAATATTTTAATAATTAAATTTTGATAATTTTCTTTTACAATGTTATATGTTAAGTTTTTGAATAAATTTTTTGTTTTTTTATTTTTTTATATTTCTTAATTATAAATCAATTTTTTTCATTATCTTTGTTCATGACCCTTTTGCAGTTAGTCATTGCAGAACATAGTTAGTTAGTTATGGACAAGCCAATCTACAAAGGTACGTTGCAAAATTACCAAGCCAAAATGCAAGCAGGTCAACAGGAACTCCAACACCTTCTAATCAACAAAATGCATTTTACATAGGAAAAAAAGAAATCAATTCCCTTCTTCTGCTACTGGTACAAAGTTTTACAATAGTTGGAATCTCGCCCTATTTATATCATTATATTTATATGATGTAACCCTGTAAAAAAATTATAAACAAATTAACAAACAAATACAAAATAAAAGAGATGGAGTTGTTTCTCTCCCATCTCCTTCGCCCTGCATATTTAAACGTCCGTTCATCTCCCATAGACAAACAACATTCTGCAAAAGCGTGTAGACAGCCCAAATTTATAAATCAAAATGAAATTCGGAGAATAAACAAATCTGGTATCCGACAAGAGTGTTCCTTTGGCAACATCACTTATGTTTTTGCTCCAAAAACAAATGTCCCTGCAACAACAAAATCACTTGACATCAGAAACATTTTTTAACTTTCTTAAAGCATATATGTCTGCCGAAACAGATATGGTACTTAGGTATATAACTCACCTAGTGAAGGCATTAGAATAGACAGCACAACAATCCCAGCAACCTTGAGAGGCACACCAACTTTGAGCATGTCTTTGATTTCTATGTGTCCGGTGGCAAAGCCAACTACATTTGAAGGTGTTGAGGTTGGAAGCCAGAAGGCAAACTCGGTTGCTATTCCTCCAGGTACCATGAGAAGAAGCGGGTGCACGTGCATTGTTCTGGCTATGTGATAAAGAAGTGGCACAAGAAGAGTAGCAGTGGCATCATTGGAGGTGATGAACTCAGTAATAATGCTACATATCAGACTAACAGCAGGAACAATGGCCAAGTATGGGGCATCTTCCAAGAAATCCAAGGCTTGTGAAAGCACATCTGCTAAACCACTGGATTGTACTCCATCAGCTATGGCAAAACCAGCTCCCAGAAGCAAAATCAGGTTCCAAGGTAACCTTTTGCACTCATTCCAGCTCATTAGCTTCTCCCCCTCTTGCTTCATGTTTGGGATTATGAACAATAAAACAGCCACCATAACCTACATTATTTCCTTCTGTTTCATTAGTTCACGACTACAATTTTTTGTGTCATGAGTCAAACAAACACGATACTTACACTGACACTTCCATCTCCAACAAGACCGTGGAACAAAGATCCCCATCCAGGAATGTCATCTGTGATTCTTCTTGTCATCCACAATGCGATCAGCAACTGCATTAGTTCAAAACACATTAAGCTCCTCCGTGATTAAATGTAGTAATTTAAAATGTATATATTTAGACTTGCATACCCCAAACACGGACAACACCATCTTCTCAGCGAAAGCCATGGGACCTGCAAACATCGATAAAGTATTGAATTTGCTTTAACTTTTTGGACGACAGGTCTATAAAGTATTTTTCTTTTCTACCAAGGATGCAGTTTATTATTCGATAAAGCTGTAAAGGACATTTGAGACGTGTCGATAATGTGCATCGTTAAAATGCACCCAGCAACTTCCATGGGATGCTCATTCCAAATATGTCCGTCATCATTATCTCTCGCACCCACTTAGTACGATGAGGTCGGCCATCAACCTCTTCAATAATATTGAAGTAAGAAGAAAAAACAAATGTTTTAAATTTTACTTGCCTTTGGTGTGTCAGACTATCTTTTTCTTCTTCTTTTTTTCACTTTCTATCTAAATTTAACAATTTACATTCAAAAACTTCATCAATCAAAGTATGCAAAAAAGAAGAAGTTCTGTAATAGTTTTTATAAGCTGTTATATATTAATTATATTAGCTGTATTTCTTGAAAAATATTGTTAACAAGTTAATAAATATAAATTTTTTTATTCTAATTATTATAGAAATATACATTAAAGATTTTTCTGAATTACAGTAAAATATCATGATTTAAATGTTAAAATAATTTTAAAAATTGCAAGTCCTTAAAAAGAAGTGGTACCGTTTAAAAAAGAATGTTAACGTGTCCCACATTCCCCAACTTGTTCCTTTTATTCATTTTCCATCGTGAAGGTGGATGACGTTGTGTCCTCTCCACACCTCTTAAAACACAGTGATAATTATAGTCCTAGGTTTGATAAATGTATTAAATGTCATATTTTTTATTATTAAAAAATTAACTAATTAGAACATATTTATTTTTGTAAAATATCTTCGAGGAAATTGGTAGATTGAAGTGACAGGTGTCGTGGTTGCCAGATAAGCATAAACTTGTGAATGGAAGGCCATGATGAAGAACAGGACACGTATAATTGAAAGATGCAAATGGAAGTAAAACAAAAGAGAGAATATAACACGACAAGGAAACGACAAGGCTGAAGCTTGGGAAGGTTTTTTCTGCGCCTCCCCCATTATATTTTCTAATTGCACAATCTGGAGAGTAAAGTAAACGAAAACTGTGTAAGGTTGAAGTCAGAAACTTACCAAGAGCTTCAAGGTCCCTTTTCAAGTGAGTTCTATCCAAGTAAGAAGACAAAGCACGACCCGAACCTTTGGGCACGTAGAGGAGACAGAGTATGCACCAAAAACAAATAAGGGTGAGAATAGCCACAGGGAAACCGTAGAAGAACCACGTGTTGAAGCTTATTGGTTTTGCTTCGGGGAAGAGGCTCTTCCACATTCCGATTATTATTAAGTTCACACCCGTTCCCGTTAGAGTGCTTATTCCCCCAATCGGCGTCGCGTACACCACCGTCAGAATCACCGCACGGCTGAACTTGTTCACCGCCCCCGATTGCTCGTGCACCGCAGGCAGCCGCTGCACGATCCCCGTCGCCACCGGCATCATCATCACCGCCGTCGCCACGTTGTGCAGCCACATGCTCACGAAGAATACCGTCGCACACAGCCCCAACAGTAACAGCGCTGGATTCACCGGATCGCCGCAAAACAGCAACGTTACCTGCAGGCCCCATGCCACGTTCACAAATCATATCACACTTCCTAATGTTTTTTCTTTGCCACTACAGAGAAAAAGAGAAATAGAACATAGCCTCTTTTCCCACCACCTAATATAAAATATCATCTCACATTTCAAACCAGCCACAAATAGAAAAACAATAATATTCTCTATTTATTTTCTTATAAATCCTTCCCAATTTTAATTAAGAAAAAACAGTATGAAAGATTAAATATAATAATTAATCTTCTGTGTTCATTACGTCTTCTATTTAAGGATTACAACTACTTATAAGTAAAAAAATAGAATAATTCAATACAAAATTTTCTTCCCCTTGCTTAGAGAGAAAAAAGTCAAGAATTCTATTATTTCAAAAGCAAATAATTGAGCATACGTGGCGATGAAACCGTCTGCCCAAAATAATGGCAAAACAAATATTTTTTTCTTATTATGAACCAGAAAAAAAAGGTGTGAATAATCATAAAAGAATTGAAGAGATTGAATCAATAAAACCCCCGGATCGCTGATGGCTGACACTGATGAAAACTCAATTGCGATGGTAAAACAAGTGCGAAAATTGAACGAAAGTGAAGGCAAGAGGGGTGACTCACATTCAAGGCCAATCTCCGGTGAACGTTGTAGCGTTCGACGGCGAGAGCGAGAATGAAGCTTCCCAAAACGAGGGTGATGACATCATCCATGTAGGAGTGCGCCACGGTGTCAGCTGAAGCAATCCCGAAGATGGGGAAGAGAAACAAAGGACACATGGAGGTGACCGGAAGCGGCACGGCTTGGGTCACCCACCAAGTAAAAACCCAAGCAATCACACCAAGCATTTTCTGGCTCGTGGGTGGACCGTCAAGCTTCACGAAGAAGCATATGAAAAGGGACAACAAAGGTCCCAGAATGACATAGAAGTTTTGCAGTGTTAGAATCGTTTTGAAGGTGAAGGAGACGCCTCTCTGTGTTCCCTCCGCTGCCTCCTGAATGGGCAGAAGAGGTACCTTGTGGTCATCGGAAACATGTGACTCTGTGTGTTCTCCGATCATCTTGCAGAGAACCAAGAACTGCTGTTACAGAGAATGGTTTTGCCGTGGAAGCTTTTGTTGGGTAGAAATAAATATATGCGTGGAGGATTTATTATTGAATTTTCAGAATTAGTGGACAAATTTGTTTTCTTTTTTGCTGTGTTATTCTTATCTGGATGAGAATGAAGGTAAGAATAGTGTTGTAATTATAATTATAATTACTTACATCTACAAATCTACAAGACTACAAACATACAACATAATCTGATGTGGATGTTTGTTTAAGGACGTGGCAAATACAACGTAATCTTTATTTATTTATGAAGCATGTTTTTGTGAGGTGGAACGTATTGTATAAGATAAGGGTACTTCATCCATTATGAATGTGGTTGTAGCTATTATGCTAATTAAATGTCGAAATTATTTTAATACGATCGATCCGGAGAGGGAAAAACAAGAATAAAACATTTGAAAGGTTAAATCTGTGCAGATGATTTACAACCAGAGTATACAAGGGGTTTAATTTACGAAATTATTATGAAATTAATTTATAAGTATGTGGTGATTAGTTTTGGCACGTGAAAGAAAAAAAAAATGGAGAAGAAATATAATATTATCATGAGTTTGATTTATGAGTATGTGGTGATTAGTTTTGGCATGTGACGGAAAAAAAAAATGAAACTAGGTCTCTTTTCTCTTTGGTTTCGTACATGGATCGCAGCATTGCTGTTATTCTCAGATTCGGAAATCATTATTAATTTATGGTTACTTTCACGTGACCACTTATTAATTTATACGTACTATAAAGTCGAAATATTTTGGAAAAGAAATTCAAACATAAGTATTATTATTCATCTTCTTAGCTTTCAAATTTATCACTTTTTTTTTTGTTTTTTTCCTTATATATGTTAAGTGTTTTTGGTAAGTTAATTCAACAATATTAATTAAAATAATTAATATAATTAATTTAAGCTTATTGTTCAATTAAGTAATATATTTATTATATTCTACAATAATTCTACCTTTTATCTTTTTATACTACAAACAATAAATCTAATATTATTTTTTGAAAAATAATCATTACTTTTTCGTAAAATATTATTTAAATAATTATGAATAAAAATATTTATATTAGTTTTAAATTGAGTAAAAGGAGAAAAATAAAATAATAATAATAATAATTTTATGTTATGTAATTTTTAATATGTTAAAAAGGGTAACTCTAAAAATATGATTAACATTTAATAATTATTTAAGATAAAATCTTTGTTTATTATATATTAAATTAACCATTCAAATTATAATATCAAAATTAATATATAAAATATTATAAATGTCTAAGTAAATTAAAAGTTACTATTGAATGCAGCAAGTATTTTATTGATTTTTTTATATTGTACAATTCTATTTATCCTTGAATTTGAAGAGGGTTTGTAGAAGTTTAAATATTTGTTTATATATTAAGAAGGTACATGACTATATCATATTGTCCTACCTATACTTAGTTATTCATAATCATGATGTCAAATAATCATAAATAACTACTAACTAAGGTATAACTCTCTAACACGTCAATGGTTAAAGTCTATTAGTTACTTAAGTAAACCATTCGGGTGAGTTTTTTGTCCTGATATTTTGCGATATAAAAACATTAATACACATCAATAAATTAAAAAAAAAAATGTGCATACGATTCTGTAGTAAACTTAGTGATTATACGTGATTGCGTAATATAAAAAAAAAATGAATGAAAATTATAAGAAATGTACTATCATAGCTAAATAAAATTAGATGCAGTTAAACAAAAATAAAAATATTCAAAAAGACTACCTTTGCTCAAGATTATCTGATAAGAAATTATACGTGGTCTGTATAAAAGATAAAAGTATTTATATTTTAATTTTAATAAATAAAATAAAATCGACAAACTTATTTAGGAAACTAATGGAACATGTTGCTTCTAAGAAAATAAAATCTTAAAAGGAGACGTGGATATTTAAAAAAAAAAAATTGATAAAGCTTGATAAAGTGTTAATATAGTATACTTTAATAAATATTTTTTACTAGTACACTTATGGATTCGCGTCACTGTTCCTATTGATTTTCACACTGAATTTGTTTTGAATAAACTGAAGTTTTTGTGCTTGGTTGGTGTTGGATAACTATGACCCTATATTGGATTTTATTTTAGTGGTTGTGGCACAACTAATCTACTTGATCTACTTGTTCAATATAATTGGTCAATGTTCATCTCTCTCTCGGGCCTAACCATTCATATCACGTTTTATTAAAAATCTGTCTTTTTTTTTCTATATATCATCATTAATGTTTAATATTATTAACCATTTGTACTAAATTAATTTCGTCTACATCAATGCATCCAATAATTGTCTCCTGAAGTTAATAATATTTTTAATTTACATTTATTATTATAAAAAGATGTGACCATAACCAAACACCTATTATACGATGGCAATGGTGACCGAACACGACTTGATCCATGAAAATATTTTTGTTATTTATTTAATACTCAGTAAAGTTAACTATCCTCTCTTAAGAGGGATTAAAATATAAATTATAATGAAATGAAATCAAATGATAATCACTGGTATGATTTTATGAGTGGAAATCAAAGACTTAACTGTCACTTTTATGAATGAACTTTTATCATTTCCGCAGTTTTATTTTATATTATATTATTTCACTCTTTTATGAAAAAAATTGTATATTTGTGTCTTTGTAGTTTATTTTCATAATTGTATTGATCTTTATCTTTTTAAATTAACGAATTCAGTTCTCTAAAATTTTAAAAATAAGCAATTTTAAATATTTTTTATATTTAAATTTAATTATTATGCTAATTTTTTTACTGTTACGAAGTTTACGAAATGATTAAATTTAAATAAATTTTTAAAATCTTGAAAATTAATTCATTAACTTCAAATTGCAACAATGAAAACTAAGTTTGACAAAATAAAACACATGACGAAAAACTTAGCTTTCTGATTTTTCATTTTGTTAATATGTTTGATGTCTAACTGTTGATGTATAATTAAAAATAATCTTAAGAAGACCGTGTCACTAAAATGATGTTATTTTAGTTTTTCTTTTAACATTTTTTATATCAACCTGTCACTACATATTTAATATAAATTAAAATATTCTGTTGATCCTCATTTTTGTCGTAAAATTTTAATTTGGTCCTCGTATTTTTATTAGTCTCAATTAGGTATCGTTTTTGTAAATTAGTATCAAATAGGTCCTTTCTGTAAATAGAACTAACACCATTAAGTAGGTACCATGTGTCAGCTCCTTATTTTTTTTGTTAATTTTTTTTTTAAATATTTATGCCACGTGTCAGGTTTGTAGTGTGCCACGTGTCAATCTAATATAGTGATTGTATGAATCTCAATTTGGTTCTCATTTTTGTTGATTTGATTTCAGTTCTAAATTTTTTTTTTTAAATTTTAATTTTATGTGCTACAAATTTAGAATAAATTTAATTTTTTTATAAATGTAATGATGATACTTTTATTACAAGTGATATTTCTATTACATATTTTTAACAATATTTAATTTATTTAAATTTATATTTTACATTAAAC
>Ga0209589_1001068_pt1 | contig 43363 bp, 15 predicted proteins | sample CowpeawhiteBW_FD_187525 | JGI IMG/M metagenome (GOLD analysis project Ga0209589, IMG submission 187525) | Root nodule microbial communities of legume samples collected from California USA - Cow pea white BW (SPAdes) (version 2) | ecosystem: Host-associated > Plants > Roots > Nodule | place: USA...
GGCTTAAATGTAAGTGTAAACTTAATCAAGTTGTTTAACTAAAACATATGATTAATGTATTGTGAGCCCAAATAATTTAGTATTGAGTAATTTTAACAAAAATTTCTAATTAGACTTTACTTCCATCTTAATTGACTTGGATTAGTTTAACACTAAATCTAAGAAGAATTACAGATGATGTGAATGAAAAGAAAAATATAAGAGAAACATAAACAAAAGTTTTAGTGGGTACCACCAAATTGAAAAGGCATAATAAAACAATTACATCATCAAATGGAAATTAATTGGAAGAAATAGAGCACAAGTGGGAGACGAGTTTGCTATGTTCTTCCAAGTGAGTCAGATTTTGCGGCACTTCATGCCAATTTCGGTAGCTATAAACTTTTGCCACACTTTTAAAAGAAAACAATATAAAAAAAATTAATAGAAGATAGAATTAGTTTTTTACAAATTAAAATTTTAAAAATATTAAAGAAGCTTTCGAGAGATTTTCAATTAATTAACTCATATATAAATTAATTTTGATATATAAAAAATAATTTCATCTTTGTTTTAATTTTTCTCTTCCAGAAGTATTTATGGGAGGAGGATAAAGTGAAATTTTTTTGACATTTCCATTGACTTGTTTCTCAGCTTCGTAACTTTATCTTGTCTCGAAGTGAAGTATGTTACTGAGAAGTTCTTTAAATTTTTCTGCATTTCCATAGAATGTTAAAGTCCGTTTTTCAGTGTGCACAGGGTTTTTGTTTTGACTTCTAGTTTATGTAGTTTTATGTATTCAAATAGATTTGGTTTTTGAATGATGCTGTGGGTTGCACTTGTTGGGTTATATTTTTTTATAAATGAGTAATGGTTATTTGAGAGACTGTGATTTTATATGATTATATGACATTAGTCTTAAACATATATAAAACATTTGCCACCACTTTTATCTAAAAACCTTAAGGTGATGGTATTATGCGTCTTTATTCTTATGTAATGTTTAACTATTTTATTCAATGTAAAACTTTGACTTGGACTATTTCCAACAGCAGCTCCTATTATTTATTGATTTTTGTCAACGAATTCCCAATCAAAGTAATGGTTAATATGAATTTCTAAATTAATCATCTTAAAAAATCTGACAAAATTATTATTATTTTTCTAAAGGAAATAAAAAAAACAATTAATTTTCCGCTGGGATTCCAGAACTATGTTCTGAAAATATATATAAATTTAGAGAAGTTGTTGAAATGTTTTATATATGAAAGAAATTCAATAACCATTGCTTGTAACTTTTATTCAAACATGTGATATTAGCAGTGAAGCATAAAATAAAAGGAAATCCATGACAAAGAAACCAAACCGTTGAACAATATTTTGTTTTATTAGTATTGGGCGTTATGTTGGCATCACCATCACATGGGTAAAGTCAAAAAAGTTCCTCTGACTAACCCAAAAAAGTGACATCACCAACCTTCCAAGTTAACAGATAGAGAAAATGGTGACTAGAAAAAAGGTGTTGATTTGAATATTATTTGGGTCACGTGCGAGAGAAAGTAAAAGAAAAGAGGAGAAAAAGAGGGTTTTTTGTAGCTACCAAGTGGTAGGTGTAGAAGGTATAAAAAGAGGAGTGTGTAGAATATGAAGGTGTTTAGGCAACTCAAATGAATAGGTAAACATAGGTTTGTGTTGTGCAACAATGGTTGATAAGAGTGTGGTAGAACTGAACCTTGGTTTAGGTAAAAACAACGACAACGTTGTTGGTGGTGGTCATGCACATGCAGGGCAGTCACCGAGGCAAAGGTGTCCAGCGCCATTTTTGTTGAAGACTTACGATCTGTTGGAAGAAGGTGAGAGTGAAGATATCACAAAAATTGTGTCGTGGAATGAAGAAGGAACTTCCTTTGTTGTGTGGTCTCCTGCAGAATTCTCTGAGCACACCTTGCCTAGATATTTCAAGCACAACAACTTCTCTAGCTTCATTCGCCAATTGAACACTTATGTAAGTTCTTAATCTCTTTTGGAACATGTCTTCATCTCAAGATGTAAAAAAAAGTTATTAAAATTTCATTGTCTTTCTCGTAATTATAACACACTTGTGATCATATTTTTACGATGATACTTCAGTATAAATAGATTTCCATTTTGTATTTAAGTCATATATCAATTTTTATCATATTGTTTTTGTTGGAAGTTCGAAAACAACTAGAAATAAGGTCAATTTAGTATATAAATGGATACAAATCTCATTTTACAAGTCATTTTTGTAGAGTTGAATTAGACTTAAAGTTCATTTGTAATAAAACATATGCATATCAAGCATGAAACTGGATATTAACGAGTGATTAAATAACTGGAAAAAAAAAAGTTGAGTTATGGATATTGTTTAGTTTAATTTTTGTTTTTCATTCTCTAGCTTTATGTTTTCTTTGTTCAAAATTGGGACGCTAGGATCATAGTTTTCTTCTTCTTTTTTATTACGAGGAAGTATCGTAGTTAAACAAAACAATCAAACCACATGCATTCATTCAAATGAACTTGAAGTCAATGAATATATATTTATATAGAATGATGGTCAAATCAATTATTTTTAACTAAAAGTCAAAATAGTCATACCAAACATACTTTACTGCTACTACACTTGGATAATATAGCACACTTAATTTGAACATCAACAAATACGTTGCTTATTGTGAACGACTAAAAGTTATACGTTGGATTAAAGAATTTTCAGAATCTTTGACCATTACGAACATTAACCTGATTGACATGGAAATAATATTTTTATGTTCCAACGCATGCTGCTTCTACGTAACCTCGTACCACTTTACTTCAACATTCATAAGAAGAGACAAAGTTGTTGATGTATTAATTAGGTGGTTGTGTGAATTTTGAAAACAGGGATTTAAGAAAATGTCATCGAAAAGATGGGAATTCAAGCACGAGAAATTTCAGAGGGGTTGCAGGCACATGCTGGGTGAAATCACAAGAAAAAAGTGCGAGCCAAGTGTTTTTCCTGCATACCTTAAGTCTTCTTCTGAGGAAAACGCCACGAGTTCCACAGAAGAAAACAATGAGCAAGTACTTATGGAGGAGAACAAGAACCTGAAGAAGGAGAGATTAGAGCTTCAAATGCAGATTGATGAGTGCAAAGAACTTGAAATGAAGTTGTTGGCATGCCTCTCTCAGTTTATGGACACCCAACAAAGTAAAATTAGGAGACTGTGTTAGTTCATGCTTATTAATTTATAGGTGTTTCATCTTATCATGGATTACTAATATTTGTTTCGGTTTACCTCTCTCTTTTCAACAACAACATTAATTACTTTCCATTCTTTTGGGAATGCTGAGACATCTATTGAACTGTAGTGACAACTTCAAAGACAACTGATACAAAATAATACAATCAACATAAACATAGTCGACCAACACAAAATATATACGTATAAAGCTGATGACAGCATAGATGGGATAGAACATATGTGATTGATTTCGAAATACATTGACGATGAAATGATCGCATGACATTGATAATATACATCTTCTGCACGAAACTGCAAGTTACAGATATGTTACAATCATTAGTTTGAGGAAAAAGAATGACTTCATTGGAGGGTGGAATAATTGTGAATCTTCGTTGTTGTATGAACTCTTCTATTACTATTACATGTACTCTCCACTTTCTTCATCTTCTTCTTTGATTTCTTCGTCTTGGTCGCTCAAAACACGACCATAATGATTGTTGGAGTCAAGGAAAATCTTGCCACTCATGTTTGCAGTTTCAGGATTCAAACTTATGTGTGGGAGTTTTTCTTCTCTTGGTATAATGGTTGTCTTACCAAGCAACTTCTCTAAATTGATTGATGATATTTTTGTTTGATTTCCTTTTCAGTTTCTGAGAACAGGATTACACGGATAAATGCAACAATGATAATGGAGATGTCCAACAATAATGTGACATGAGTCCAATTCACACATAAAATCTTAAGACAATGTGTTTAAGGGTTTTTATCTTATATTGTTTAACTTCTTCATTTTTATTCAATAGAAGACTTGAACTAACAATTTGGGTTCTCAAGAACTAATTATTTTATAATAATTGTCTATTATTACAAGAAAAATATTTTTTTAACACCACTTTTAGAGGTATTTTGGTTAATAAAAAAAATAATTTTTGTATTTACAAAGAAAAAGAAAGATTGAAAAGTAAAATAATAAATGTATGTGTGAAAAAATTTGTTGGATGTCAACTAATAAATACTTGTTTCTTGTTCCTATCAAATTCAAAAATCATTTTTATAGGGACAACCAATAACAGAATTTAAATATACCCCTTCTAATTTTGTTCGATTTTGTCTAGTACTTCGTGAAAATAAACGAGACGTGAATACAGTAGATAATTTTCTCTTTTTTTTACTATTTAAACTAATATTCAATCAAATTAAGAAAAGAGACCTTTAAAAAAAATATATAGGTATATTACCTAGTAATGAATGCTACAAAGTAAATTATTTCTTTTATCTTAGGGAAGTTTTTAACTAATAATTTTGCTATCCGAACAAAATCTTGGTAATTTCCCAGTTGGCACGTGAGAATATTTGTCAAAGATTAGTTATGAACATTCAAAACCTTAAAGTGTAAAGTGATGATTGCATGCGTATTCAAAATCTAATTTACTACTGCAATGCAATGATGATTGAATGAATCCAGAAATGAAATGATTTGTGGTTCTTAATTGAAAAAGATAGAGGAAAATAATATTATTTGAATTGAAAGTCAAAGTATGGTAATCACTGATCCATGCCAATACAAATTTATAACTTTTTCTTTGTACATAAAGTACATACCCTAACAACATACGAATTAGTCATTGGTGGTGGATACAGGATAACGACAACTATGGCTAACATCAAACTTAACCATTCAAATGTTTCAACTTACGAAGAATGAGTTTGTGAATGTTGGAAATACATAAGGATAAATATGTGTATAATAATACGTGTGAGCAAGTATATTACAGATGAAAAAAATTTGTCATTTCAAAATTAAGGATCTGGAAAAAAATTCAAGAAAGAGCATTTTTTATTATTGTATATTTGAGTTGTGTAAATGTTAGTGTGGTTGTTGTAGTCCATGCTTAGTGAAATCCAAAAAGATTGGTGAGTGAAGGACACAAGAGAAGCCTAGTTTCTTTAAAATGAATTGCCTATAATATAGTTTACTATACTCAAAGGTTAAGGTATTACTTGCACTTTATCAGGTTCGATGAAACACCTTTATTAGATACAAAAAGATCGAACTAAAATACACAACTTTTGGAAACACAAAAAGCAAGCACACTAAATAGTTTGGCAACAATTCTAAAATTAATCATGAGTCAAGTAATCAAATAAAAGAAAAGTTGTAAACAAGAAAATCTTGAAAATACTAAAACTAAAAGTACCAAAAAGGGAAGAAAATAAAAAGAAAAGCAAAGTTTATTTCCTATGTTGTTTAAATTTTTAATTTTGATAGTCTTACTCTCTTAGATTGAGATATTTTCACCTTAAATGAATTAACTTTTAATATTTCTATAATTTTCATTCATTTGATTTATAATATTGATGAGTCTTGCAATCATTTGTTAACAGTGATCAAGCTTACACTAAAACTTTTAGGAATGATTATGATATCGTTTTAAATTGTCATCTTTCGATCTATATTTTTTTTTTAAGTTTTTAAATTGCTACATTTTTTTTATTCAATTGAGTTCATAATATTTTATATAAATTTCTTTTAAATTTGAAATGAGAGCAAATGTAATAAAAAAAACACATTAAATCATTTTACAAAACAAAAACTCAATTCAATTAAATCAGAAACAAATATAAAAATCAAAACAAATCAAAAATTAAAACTTAATTAAGTAAAAAACAAATATAAAAATCAAAATAAATCAAAGAATTAAAAACAAATTTTTAATCAAACTTTCTTTTTCAATTTAATCTCAACTAAATTTTAACTTTAAATAAACGTCAAAAATAAAGACAATTGTATATTTAACTTCTTGACTAGATCTTATGTGTTAAATAAATACTATCTTCTAATCAAATTTTGTTGTGTAGGTTACTGTCCCATAAGTGCCAAAACGACAAAATAAATTATTTCTTGCCTGTGATTTTCCAAAGTGTCCAGCTACAATTGCTAAGGATATGATTTCTTAGTTTAAATATAACAGGCAAGTAACTTACTGAGTTTGCATCTTCGCCAGCATCAAATTGAGGTTTACAACAGTTAGTATGCAATTAGAACTCCAATGGATTAAAATTTTCCACCGGAGATAAAACTAGCATTCAGAATCACTGTCAAAAGTATATAAAAGGCTTAAAATTTTCACAGGGCAGAAAACTAGCATTCATAATCACTGACGACGTATATAAAAGTAACCATCTAGATTGTTACAACGTTATCAAACACACTCCTGACACCAGGATCAAAATCGCCATGTATGATTGTCAATCACACTTGTTCTGAATACCCATACACAACCAGAATGGAATCATAATAATCCTACTCAGATAAGGTCGACTTCAGCTCCCCATTATTTTTCAGCTCCATCACAATGTCGTGACCACCAATCAGCTCACTTTTGTAGTAGAGCTGAGGATAGGTTGGCCAATTTGAGTATACCTTCAATCCCTGTCTCACATCCTCATCACTCAATATATCAAAAAACCCAAAACTCAGGCCCTCCTGTCGAAGGGCTTCAACAACTCTGGAACTAAAACCACATTTTGGTTCATCTGGGGTACCCTTTATGAAGAGCATCACAGGGGATGAGGCAATCAATTTCTTCACTCGATCTTGAATGGTCTCTGCAGGAATAATCCCTTTCTCGTGTAACGTTTTCTTAAGTTCTCCGCTTTTATGCATCTCCAACACAATGTCTGATCCCCCAATAAGCTCTCCTTTGATATACAGCTGAGGATAACTGGACCAGTTTGAATAAATCTTAAGCCCTTGACGAACTTCCTCATCAGTAAGAATGTCAAAACTGTCAAAGGGTACGCTCTCTTGCCGGAGAATTTCAACTACCTTCCTGCTGAAACCACACTTTGGCTCATCTGGTTGTCCTTTCATAAACAGCATAACTGCATTAGAATTTATCAGACTTTCCAGTCTAGATGATAAGCCAGCACTCAAATTAGTAGATTTAGATATCCCGCCTTTGGCATCTCCTGATTCTTTTTCTTTACCAATGGTATCAATTCCGTGATCTTTAAAAGCTTCTCGCAATTCCCCATTCTCATGCATAGCAACTGCTATGTCACACCCACCAAGAAGCTCCCCTTTACAGTACAGCTGAGGAAATGTTGGCCAATTTGAAAACTTCTTCAAGCCTTCACGAAGCTCTGAATCCGACATGACATCAAAACTTCCAAACTTGACTTTTTCTTCCTTCAACACTTCAATAACTTTCCTGCTAAATTTACACTTTGGCTCTTCAGGGGTTCCTTTCATGAAAAGGAAAACAGGATGAGAGTCAACAAGTTGCTGCAATCGCTTCTTAAGAGGACCACTAAGCCCTGGTTCAACTACAGTTTTCTCCTTTAATGCATCTTCTTTAGCTAAATCTTTCACGGCTTCAAGAACGGCAGATCCAGCAGCCATCCCAAGACTGGCAGGAGAAGCAGCTTCTCCAGGGTTAATTGAGCCTGCAAGTTTAGCAACCTTATTGGCTAAGCTTGACGGATCAGCACCCTCCAATGTATCAAAGGTCTTGCCATCCTGACAAAAAAGAACTTCCAAGCAACTATTAAAATCAAGCAAAGAAGGTAAGAATGATTTCAAATCCCAAAAAACAGATTGAATATTAAAATTGAAATAAAACAAAGGTACTCATTACATTTGTCCACATGGTGACATATTCAAACTGGATCTTAATAACAAACCTGAAAAGAACTATATACAACACAGATCTCTAATAAGTTATAAATTGAATTTTAGTTTAGCATTTAAATGCAATCATCTAAACTGTACAGAGTTTCGTTAAGATATATTAGTAAACCAGAAACTAAATGTAAAAACTCCATCATGTCAGAGTATCCATACTCTGGTTATTTAAATCACAAAACAATTAGCTTAAGGAAAAACTTATTTCATCTTTCCCTATGACATCAAACTTCACCCTTTAGATACTAAATGCACCTTACCACAAAAAAACAGCATCATAATCTATCAATTCAAATAGCATAATTTCCATCAAGCCACGTTTATCGAGAATCAATACCAACTAAGCCCAAAGAATTTATCAGGAAGGCAGACACTAGATAGCATCACAAATAACAATTAAAACAAAACAATCCAACAAAAAAGTAGTACTAAACCATGAACACATTTTCCGAGTGAAAGAAGACATGATAACTAGTAACATTACCTTACAAAAGACAAAGAAAGGAACGGCAGAGACGGAGTACGCCTCGGATATCTCAGGTTGCTCTTCGGCTTCAACCTGTAAAACATGGTATAGATGTAAAGAAAGCGAAACCAAAGTGGAAAAGAAGAGAATTTGAGAATGAAAGGTAACCCTTAAGAAATGGGCTTTGGGGAAATCAGTGGACAAGTGAGTGAAGAGTTGATCCATGTGCTTAGAAGCTTCGCACCACGACGCCCAAAAGTGTAGGACAACCGGAGAGCCACCACCGACCACCGCATCGACCTCCGCCTTGGACTTCACGTCCTTTACCGATCCACCCATTCTGATTCGATCGCGCAAACCCTACAAACCCTAATCGTAGCCCTGTTTGCAGATCAACACAATGCAGTGTTCTGCGTGTCAAAATTATAAATTACTAAATAAGATAAACCACCCTCTACCTTTTCTGGATTCTCGGACACGTGACTGTGTGCTAGTGACGCGTCTGAAAAAGTAATGGAATTTTGAATTCCAGACAGCCCAGTCCCTCAGGCCCAAAAAAACGGCCCAGTATGTTCTCATATTTATCCCATACTTTTTCTAATCAGATGAGGCTATTCCTTCCTACACCTCCTCCATAATTACTGAATGCATCTTCATAATAACATAAAAAGTTTATTTAGTAATTGATTACTATATTTAGATTTATAATTTATTTTTATATTTTAATGAATCATTTAGTTTTTATATTTAGGTTTATAATTTATTTATTTTTTACATTTTTTTATTAAGTATTTATATTTTTAAATAAAATTAATATGTTCTTATGTTAAATCAGCATTACAATATTGGTAATTAGGGGTAGTAAAACGGGTCAGCTTGACTGTTTTGGCCCGGTCTGTTTGTAGTCTGTCAAAAACGAGTCGGGTCGGACTGGCCCGTCAAACAGAAACATGTCAGTAATCATAACCCGTCTTGTACAAGATACCTTAGTCTATCAGTTTTTTTTTTTCCTTTTTTTCTTTAATCTTTTAAACTTCTTTTAATTTGTTTTCAAATTTTTTTATTTTTAAAATTTGTTTAAACATGCATATAAATTAATATTAAAAGTATATTTAATCAAATAAAATCTTTTTTAAAACTTTTAATTGATTAATTAATGTTTTTAATTAGATTAATTAAAATAATTATTATATTTACATATTAAATTACTCGATTATAACTAATAATCGAGATTTAATTTATAGGTACTAATGATTTAAATTATAATACTGTTATATATTTAGACATTTAAAAAATATAATATAAAAAATTAATCTTTTTAATTATTATTTTTTATTTTAGTTTTAAAAAATGGGCTAACAAGTCTGGACCACAGACTGGACGTGACAGACCAAAATGAGTTGACGGGTTGAAATCTTTAACCCACTCCGTCCCTTTTAACACGGGTTAACGAGCTGCCTGTTGGGTCCAACCCGATTTGTGACCCCTATAGGTAATCAAGTGTCACCCAAAACCTTATTTTACCTCTCTAATTCCTTTTTCTCGGACAACATAATACCATTATCTACTCTCCTCCCTCCCTCTCATTGCTAGCACAGTTAATCATTAAATCCTACATTGAAGAACGTGGAAATTGTGAAGCACTTCGATACGTGTTTCCAATATTTTCATTCTAGAAATCATATTTTAAAAGTTTTGAAAGATTTATTTAAAAAATTCCAAAATAGATAAAGTAAAAATAACTTTTATGAAATGATCACAAAATATATTAAAAAAATGGTTAAATATGTTTTTAGTTTCTAAACTTTGATACAAAATTTTAATGTGTGTCAAGCGACATTTCAAAACTACATTTGAGTTATTTACACCATTCAAAACATCTAAGGTCAAATGTGAGTCTAAAACACCAATTAACACATTAAAAAATGTGTATAGCATAATCCTTTCTCTCTTCTAAGTTGCATTTTAGCAAAGGATATTCTTTGGACATTGTCGATTTGGTTATTGTTTGGGTTAGGGTTAGGTAGTAAAGGAGTAAGGCTAATGGTTTTGAGAGTTTGGGTAGTGTGGGTGGCTGAGATGTGTGAATGTATCCTGAATTAGAGGGTTCAAATGTGGACTTGTATTTTCCTTTAAACAATTTAGCTATAGATATTTAACAAATTAAGGTTGTAAGAGCTTGGACAATCACATACCTACATATATCTAATTTCAAACCTTCTACGAAGCAATCTAGTAGTGCATCAGATGAATATCATGAACTCTATTAGCAAGCATAAGAAATTGGACATAATATTCATGAACGCCGGATGCTTGAGTACGCTTAAACAAATGCGAGTTTGGACATTCATAGGGAGAGGAATCAAATTCCAACTCTAAGGCACGAGTAAATCCAAGCCAAGATGGAAAGGGATTATTACGGGACATCATTTGGAACCAGGGAACTACCTATTTATCCAAATGAAAATCGTCGTTATGGTCAAATGTTGGTCATCCGATATGTTGTAATAATTAAAATATTGCTCTGCTTTGAATATCCATTGCAAAACATCGATGCCATCAAAACAAGGGAAAACCAACTTAACGATTCGAACTTGAAAGGGTTACCCTAAACCAACAAAACACGTATCAGCTTCATCAATGTATCCAAAGCAGATTTGATCGTCTCAAATCTCATATGATACTCCTTTTCTCAATTCTTGAATACCTCAAGAATGTGTTTCATGTCACTAGAGAGCTCTAGAGAGCTCCTTCAAGCAGGTGTTCTCAGCCATGGCCAATGAAAGCACAAATTGTAACAAAAATAAGTAATGAAATTCGAAAGGAAAGTGAAATTTCTCTTAGATTTGTTGTATTTTTTTAGTAGTAAGGAAAGAAGATTTCAAAAAAAACAAAACAAAATAAGAGAGGAACAAATATCATAAATTCACTACCCATACTATATATTCTATTTTTTTGGTGCACACAAAATTCCTCAAATATGTGTTGGTTAACCTAATATTTACGTTTTTTCTCTCTTGCTCATTGCATGACTCAAGTGCCAAATATTGTGTTATCTCCGAAAAAGCATTTTCATGATCACTCCTTTGTTACACATTCACATTCCATAAGTCTTTGAATTAAAATAAAATTATAACTACCCTAATTAGTTTGACGATCAAAGTCACATTACATTAACTTAACCAAAAGAGTTTTACAACTTTCACATAAATGCAATGCAAAGCTGAGGAGTATATTTTCCAATAACAGGGACAAACAGTTGAATTAAGCAAAATCCTAAAAATTTCATAACAGCAATAAGTTAAATTGGTTAAAAAATAACATTGGTTCAAAATATATATATATATATATATATATATATATATATATATATATATATATATATATATATATATATATATATATATATTTTACAACTAGTTTTTTATTTTATAAAAAAAGTTAAATAATACGTGACACACCGTTTGTTATTTTTAACGTCGTTCATAAATATAAACAAAAAACAATAATTTTAAAAGTCTAGATACCAAACAATGACAAAATCTTGACCGAAGACCATTTCTAAATTGAGCTCAAACTTCAAAGATAAAAAATATATTTTTCCCATAAAAAGATTTCAAGATAGAAAGATGATCTAGATTTTAAGACATAAGAGTTACAAAGAGTTCCAAGGTCAATTTAATAAAAAAAAAATCAAATTAACTCTATTTAACAAATATTAAAAGTTAATTAATTAACAATAAAATATAAGAATCATATTCTTAAATATATAAAAATCAAATCTACTAATTATTTTTCTACATTGAAGTTATTTTTAGTAAAAGATCACTTTCCATACAACAAGCAACTTGGATAGAGCACTACCTCTTAAAATCACCTTCAAAATTAGGAAATGAAACTAAAAATTAGCATAAGATAGATTGTTTGGAATCTTATAAATTGGTGGAAACCAACACAAAAGTACATAATTAAGAAAATGTAACATCATTAGATGAAAAAATAAAAACAAAGATGATCAATTTGTGTGTCCTGCATGAATCCCAATTTGAAGTTATCCCACAATGATCCCGGAGAAAAAGTAATATGTCTAATTTCATTTGAAATTAGTTTCACACAAATTTAACGGTTCAATTTTGAAAAAAAAAAAATCTCGAGAGAGTATCACTTACTAAAAATATTTTATTAATTAACTCTATTTATAAATTCTAAAACATTTTATTAATTATGGCAAAAATAGACGATAGGAAATTCCACACGAATAGATGAAATGGTAAACGACGCCGTTGAGTGTCTACGTTATCTAGGAATACCATACATATATTATAGCAACGTGGGAACGTGGAACCCAATCCAGAAGAAAACCAAAGGGCAGTGAGTGAGTCACCGATGCAACTCGGCAGCAACGTGTTGGTTCCGTTGATTAAACCCCCAAAATCCTACTTCAATTTCAAACTCCGGTCCTGTTCCAATCCCAACTCTAACTCGCCCGAGTCCAACTCACTCCAAGCCGACACCCTCAAGACGCTGGAATGGAGCTCCGTGTGCAAGCAGCTCTCGCCGTTCACCTCCACCTCTATGGGCTCCGCCGCCGCCCTCAACGCTCGCTTGCCCGTCGGCCGCACCCCCCGCCAGAGCCAGAAGCTTCTCGATCAGACCTCCGCGGCCAGACTCCTCGCCCAGCCGCTCGACTTCTCCGGCATCCACGACTTGACGGAGATTCTCCGCGTCGCCACTTCTGGCCACTTGCTAACCATCCGAGAGCTTTGCACCGTCCGCCGCACGCTCGTCGCTGCCAGGGACTTATTCGATAGTTTGAAACGCTTCGCTTCCGCATCTAATCATCCACAAAGGTATACGTGAATCTTTCGTTTTTTTTTTTTGGCTTGATTGCATTTCTAAGTGCCTCGGGTATGGCGATTGTGCAATTTACCGTCTCTCATCATGTTTTCTTATCACGCTTGAATGCGACATTTGGGTTTTTCGAGTTTTCTTATATTTACTCTAAGGTTCCTAGGTCCTAGTTCATCCGATGTTTAAGTCGTTAATTTGCTCAAAAAAATGATGATGAAATTTTCTTTGTCGTTTATTGTTGTCATAAAAACATAAATTTACTTCAAGCACTGTCAACATGACAATTAAGTTAATATAGGCCCTATTTTTGTGAAATGGAAATAAAAATGTAAAAAGTATTGAGTTTCTCATCTAAGTAATGAATTTATGCACCTTAACTGCTGGAGAAGTTAGACGAGAAAACTTTAAGAGTGAAGAACAGAAGTTGGTTTTAGCTTATGATTGAAACTCATTTCATTCTAACTTCTCATTTTCCTATTCTGTGAGTGTGGGAGAAGTTTATTTAATCAGGGCTTTAGTCAAATACCATGTATGTTATTTATTTCAAATATTCTATGTTTTGTAGTTAGTATAGTACTCTATTTACTCTCCCATGTCATGTCTAGTCATGTTAGCTAATTATGTTAATTAACTTGTGGGGAATCCAGTTAATGCTATTGGAATTTGAATGACCAAAATTGCACAGTCGCAATACCTAGGGAACTAATAATGCAATGAAGTCTTTTTCTCTTTCTTTGCCTTTCTGTTATTTTTACTGGAATTGTTTGGTTGAACTACAAGAAACATACACTGAATTGGAGCCAAAATTTTGGTAATTTAACAGTTTAACGAGTTAGCACATAATTAAAAAATGAATTAATTGTAATAGTTAGACTTCTGTGATAATTTAGCGATTTGTGATAACATGACAATGTGGAGAAGTTTTATGTAAAAAGTAAAGCAAGATTATAATATGTCAATCATAACTTGAATTGGAATTCTAGAAGATGACTCTCATCTTGTGGTATCTATTTTTTAGCCAGTCAAAGGGATGGTAGAAAGTCGTAAAAAATAGTATTTCCCAGCATTCAAGGGTATTTTTTTAGTCTGATTCAGTTTACAAGCAACTTCTTTTATGCATTTTGGCTAGGTGTTGTATTTTTCTTGACAAAGTTTGGAGCATAGATCATATGGTAATGGATTCACATGTCTCAATAAGGCCTTAAATGAAAGTTTATCTCAAAAGGTAATGACAGACATGCAAAGTGTAATACCTAATTGCACTCGTTCTTTTGGGCATAATTGCTGCCTTCCAGAAATTCCAAGATAATCATCAGAACTGTTAACTTTATCGATGCCATTGTTTCCCATCAGGTACTTACCCCTACTCGAAATACTGCAAAATTGTAATTTCCAAGTGGGTTTGGAGAGTAAAATAGAATTTTGCATAGATTGCAAACTTTCCATAATTCTCGATAGAGCAAGTGAAGACCTGGAGATTATCAGATCAGAAAGAAAGAGGAACATAGAAATTTTGGATTCTATGTTGAAGGAAGTATCCTCCCAAATTTTTCAGGCTGGGGGAATTGACAGACCATTAATAACTAAGCGTCGATCAAGAATGTGTGTGGGCATCAGGGCATCCCATAGATATTTGCTTCCAGGTGGTGTAGTTCTGAATGTCAGCAGCTCTGGAGCAACTTACTTTATGGAACCCAAAGATGCAATAGATCTGAACAACTTGGAAGTTAGACTTTCAAGCTCCGAGAAGGCTGAGGAAAGTGCAATTTTAAGTATGCTTTCATCTGACATAGCAAATTCAGAATCAGATATAAATAATTTATTGGATAAAATTCTTGAGATTGATCTTGCTTTTGCAAGAGCTGCATATGCTCAATGGATGAATGGGGTATGTCCCATTTTCAAACTTGATAGTTTTGAAGGTTGTGATTCCAATGATGAAGACAATGGTATTTTGGACCAGCAAGAGGATGACAGCTTAAATGTTAACATTGTTGGTATACAACATCCATTACTCCTAGAGTCCTCTCTTGAGATCATTTCAGATAATCTTGCACTAAGATCTGGAAATGCTGCTAAGTTTGGTGATGGAAATGGAGCAATGACTACTAAATATACGTCACATAGCATATCTGACTTCCCTGTGCCAGTTGACTTTAAAATTGGACATGGAACTAGAGTGGTTGTAATCTCAGGCCCTAACACTGGAGGGAAAACTGCTTCCATGAAAACATTGGGCCTGGCATCACTTATGTCAAAAGCTGGAATGCATTTGCCTGCCAAGAACAATCCAAAACTTCCTTGGTTTGACCTTATCCTTGCCGATATTGGAGATCATCAGGTAATATGTTAACTTTATTATGGACAATAAAAATAAAAGACTTTTTGTTGATCATACATTTGTTTCATATGTTGTCTGATCTTTATCTTTTCCTCCAAATTGAAGTCCCTTGAACAAAATCTCTCAACTTTTAGTGGACATATATCACGTATCTGTAAGATTTTGGAAGTGGCCACGACACAATCACTTGTTCTCATTGATGAAATCGGTGGTGGGACTGATCCTTCAGAAGGGGTTGCACTTTCTGCCAGTATCTTACAATATTTGAAGGATCGTGTAAACCTGGCTGTTGTAACCACTCATTATGCTGATTTAAGTAGTCTCAAGGAAAAGGATACCTGTTTTGACAATGCAGCAATGGAATTTTCACTTGAAACATTACAACCAACTTATAGAATTCTCTGGGGGTGTACTGGTGATTCGAATGCATTAAGCATAGCACAATCTATTGGCTTTGATAGAAATATAATTGATAGGGCACAAAACTGGGTAGAGAAGTTTAAACCAGAACAGCAGCAAGAGCGTAGAGGATTGCTTTATCAGTCCTTACAGGAGGAAAGAAATCGATTAAAGGCCCAGGCTGGAAAGGCTGCATCCATTCATGCTGAAGTTATGAGCGTGTACAATGAGGTACAATCGATGTTTTACTGGGAAGAGATTAGCTGCTTCTTGATTATAATTTGTTTTCCTTGGTTGACACAGCATTGAAATAAATAGTGTTCCTTTTCAAATTTATCTGAAATTTGCATCCTTGATAAGTTAGTAAGCAGTAAATTGACCTGAAAATTAAAGGGTGATGAGATGTTGTACAAAATATGTGGTGACTTGTGAGTTGTAACGTTAATTTCAATATTTTTGAGGGAGTTACTTATGGAATATGACTTTCTGGTTGACTATGTGCACCAATTTTAATATAAAATTAGTACGTAAATTCATATTGCAGTTAGTGCTGGAAATTATTTTGTTCAGCAAAAGAAAGCCTGAGCATTTGCATCGGGCTTTAATTGAATACCATTGTATTTGAAATTGCTTTTTCTTTCTTTCTTATCCTCTTTCTTTATTGCCTGATTTTTTTTTTCATTAAATGTTGCGAAGATCCAAGGGGAGGCAGAAAACCTCGATAGACGTGAAATGGAACTTATGGCAAAGGAAACCCAACAGGTTCAACAAGAGCTTGTGGATGCAAAATCTCAGATGGAAACTTTGATACAGAAATTTGAGAAGCAGCTCAAAAGTTCTGGTCGTGATAAACTCAATTCACTTATTAAAGAAACTGAATCTGCCATTGCCTCCATTGTAAAAGCTCACACTCCTGCTGATCATTTTAATGAAGCTGATCAAACATCATATACCCCACAAATTGGAGAGCAAGTCCATGTCAAGGGATTGGGGGGTAAATTGGCCACAGTGGTAGAATCACTTGGGGATGATGAAACAATCCTGGTACAGTATGGTAAAGTGAAAGCCCGTGTAAAGAAAAGTAACATCGTAGCTCTTCCATCTAATGCAAAGAATGCTGTAACTAGTTCTTCCGTACACCAGGGGAGACAGGTACGTATGAATAAAACTCTAGATCATATATATTCTTGTTAAATAGGCTTCTTTGTTTTTATTTTTAATTCACATCTTTCCATCACTTGGATTTTTCGCACATTCTGCTGGGTTAAGTAATTTCTCACCCAGAAATTGTTTATATTAGAAGATTGCTTGCTAATCCATTCTTTGTTTAAAAGAATGCAATAAAGTTTGTTATTTTCATTTTTCTATTTATAATGCCATTGTATAACTTGTCTGTACGGTAATACTTTGATAAAATTATTTATGGTGACAATGTCACGGCTTCACATTGCTGAAAAAGATTGGGGAAGTTATAACATTGGTGAGGAATCAAAAATGGCAAGTTATAACATTTTGATTTAATATTGTAGAGTCGGCGGAATGCAGAATACAGGGTTAATGTAGACGTCAAAAGCGATGATGATGTCTCCTATGGTCCAGTGGTGCGAACATCTAAGAATACAGTTGATCTAAGAGGTATGAGAGTAGAAGAAGCTTCTATACACCTTGAGATGGCAATTAATGCCAGTCGACCATATTCGGTTCTGTTTGTCATACATGGGACCGGAACTGGTGCTGTTAAGGAGCGTGCACTTGAGATTCTGCAAAATCACCCACGTATCACTAATCATGAACCAGAAAGTCCAATGAATTATGGTTGTACCATTGCTTATGTCAAGTGATACATGGTGGCCCTGCTGCAATAGACTACGTCAGGTTGAATCCTCGTTTTTTGAAGTTATATCATACTCCCTACTAACCTCACCAAACAAATGACTATTTTGTATGTACATAAACACATTTGGTGTAAAGTACTGAAAGTTTGTAAAATTCTGCACTTTTAATTTATTCGTCTCAGTGTGTATCTTGGTTTAGAAAATAGAGAAGGTAAATATTTTCTATAAACTTTTCAAGAATAACAAAGAAAAGATACAAAAGTTTGGAAGAACAAAGCATGTTGATTGGAGCTTGCTAGTAGTGTTAAACGAGCAAAGAGAGCGCGTAGATCGAAGTTGTAGCGTTGTTGAAATTGGAAGAGGAAGAAAGTAGAGAGCAAAATAGTTGAGGAAGAAAGAAGAAAAGGGAACGGACGAAGGAAGAAGAATAGACTGAAGAAAGGTAAATTGTGTTTTATTGAATAATTTAATATTTTGAGTTTTAATTTCGAGGATCCCTACCCAATGCTCTTCACCAATCACCGTTTGACACCTTGACGATGTTCTCTTTGTTTCTTCTTTCATCAAAATAATAACTCAATTTAATGAAAAAAAAAATCCAAAGTTTTTTATTAATATAGTGCGATGAACTAGATTTTATTAACTGATAATTGGTGGATAAAGGTTTATTATAAAGGTTGATTATATCAAGCATCATTATTTCAAAACATAGGTTTTAAGCTATTTTTACAATGAAAAATGATAAACTTATTTCATATTCCGATTCCTTTTTTGACTTTATGAGGTGGCATGTATAGGTGGATTTTATTTTTTAAATTAAAATTAATTTTATAAAACCATTTTACATTTAGACGTGGCTTTTACTTGAGGATTTGAGGAAAATCTCTTTTCTCTCGTGCACTCACTCGAAGAGAAACTTCTCACCCCTTTCTCTCCGCACAGTCGTCGTTTGTCTTCTCACCGGTAAGGAGTGGTTTGTCTGGCGAAGGGTTTTTTACTCGAAAATTTGAAGAGTTTTTTCTTTCTCCCCCGCACTCCGTCGTAGTTTCTCTTCTCACCCCCTTCTCTTCGCGCAGTCGTAGTTTCTCTTGTCACTGGCAACGACAACGATTTTGGTTCGTCTGGCGAAGGAAGATAGCAAAAGACGTTGAGCGCAGAAGATAGCACAGTGTGGCGGAATCTCTCTCGCGACTAAACCTTGAAAGGCTTAGGGTTTGCGGACGACGGGCTTTATTGACGACGGGATTTGTTCACGACGGAGTTTTATTGACGACGGGCGTTTGCTGTGAAAGGGAGTTGTGACAAAGCGTCTCCTCAATTGGGTTTTGGTTGTTCAACCATTGTTTTCGAAGGTTGCAGTTCTACAAACGACGGTGGTTATACGAGATTGGAGGTATGACGATTTTTTTTCTCTATTTGTTGTCTTAGGGTTTGTTGTAGTGTTTAACAAACCCAAAGTTTTGATTTTTTTTGCATTTGAAGTTGATGATTGTTCATTGTTGGGTTTACTTTGGATGTGAAATTAGTCTAAGTTGAAGTAAAAATAGCTTTCTAATCAACCAATACTAGTTTTCTGAATAGGTTGATTAAAACTGTCTTATTTTTTTTGTGATGACTTCTGTGCACCCAAGTGATGACCTGTGCTGCATTTTTTGCAATCATGTGGTATGACTCAATTTTTTGAACTCTCATACTATAGCAGTCAATACGTGTTTTTGGGGTGATTCATTTTGGATAATCTGTGTTGATTTGTAATTATTCCCTTCATGTGGTTTCATCCACAAGTGGATTAAACATGTCTGATTTGTTGGTGATGACTTGTGCTGCATTTTTAGCAATCATGTTCTATCACTCAATTTTTTGAACTTCCATATTATATCAGTCAATAATTGATTATGGGGTGATTCACTTTGGATAATCTGAGTTGATTTGTAATTATCTCTTTGACGTGGTTTCATAGCCAAGTTGATTAGACTTCTATGATGTATGAGTGATGACCTGTTTGCTCACAAGTGATGATCTGTGTTGAATTTTTTGGAAGCATGTGGTTTGACTCAATTTTTTTATCTTTCATGTCATACCAGCCAATAGTTGATTATGGGGTGATTAAGTATGGGTAATATGTGTTGATTTGTAATTATTTCTTTCATGTGGTTTCATAGCCAAGTTGATTACACTTGTATGATTTATTGGTGATGACCTGTTTGCTCACAAGTGATAACCTGTGTTGAATTTTTTGGAAGCATGTGGTATGACTCAATTTTTTGATCTTTCATGTCATACTAGTCAATAGTTGATTATGGGGTAATTCACTTTGGATAATCTTTGTTGATTTGTAATCATCTCTTTGATGTGGTTTCATACCCAAGTTGATTACACTTGTATGATTTATGGGTGATGACCTGTTTGCTCACAAGTGATGATCTGTGTTGAATTTTTTGGAAGCATGTGGTATGACTCAAAATTTTTATCTTGGGATGATTAGCTTTGGGTAAACTGTGTTAATTTGTAATAATGTCTATCATGTGGTTTCATACTCAGGTTGATTAAACTTGTTTGATTTTTTGGTTACGACTTGTGACCACATAAGTGATTACCTCTGTTGTATTTTTGCAAGCATGTTATCAATCAATTTTTTTTATCTTTCTTGTTATACTAGTCAATACTTGTTTATGAGGTGATTAACTTTGATGCATCTGATCAAGTTACAATTATATGTGTTCCTTAGTAGATATGTGTTTGATAAATTTCAATGAACTTGGTATGTTATTAGGAATTTGAAGTAAGATGTCTAGTAAACGTCAACACAAATGTAGTCCGGAAGCAGACAATAAAGGGAAGAAGATGAAGGTGGTGAAAAATGCTAGAACGGTGCAATGCCAACACTACTTTTATCACTGGCCCTGCTGGACATGCCCAGACTGTTCTGGATAAAAGTTAGTGATATATTATCCAGAACAAAAGTTAGTGATATATTATCCAGAACAGTCTGGGCATGTCCAATAGGGCCAGGGATGAAAGTAGTGTTGGCATTGCATCCTTCCAGCATTTTTCACCACCTTCATCTTCTTCCCTTTATTGCCTGCTTCCGGACTACATTTGCGTTGACGTTTACTAGACATCTTACTTCAAATTTCTAATAACATACCAAGTTCATAGAAATTCATCAAACACATATCTACAAAGGAACACATATAACTGTAACTTGATCAGATGCATCAAAGTTAATCACCTCATAAACAAGAATTGATTAGTATAACAAGAAAGATAAAAAAAATTGATTGATAACATGCTTGCAAAAATACAACAGAGGTCATCACTAGTGTGGACACAAGTCTTCACCAAAAAATCAAACAAGTTTAATCAACCTGAGTATGAAACCACATGATAGACATTATTACAAATCAACACAGTTTACCCAAAGCTAATCATCCCAAGATAAAAAAATTGAGTCATACCACATGCTTCCAAAAAATTCAACACAAATCATCACTTGTGAGCAAACAGGTCATCACCAACAAATCAGACAAGTTTAATTCACTTGGGTATGAAGCCACATGAAAGAAATAATTACAAAGCAACACATATTACCCATACTTAATCACCCCATAATCAACTATTGACTGGTATGACATGAAAGATCAAAAAATTGAGTCAAACCACATGCTTCCAAAAAATTCAACACAGATCATCACTTGTGAACAAACAGGTCATCACTCATACATCATAGAAGTCTAATCAACTTGGCTATGAAACCACATCAAAGATATAATTACAAATCAACTCAGATTATCCAAAGTGAATCACCCCATAATCAATTATTGACTGGTATAATATGGAAGTTTAAAAAATTGAGTGGTACCACATGATTGCAAAAAATGTAGCATAGGTCATCACTTGGGTGCACACAAGTCATCACCAACAAATCAGACATATTTAATCCACTTGTGGATGACCACATGAAGGAAATAATTACGAATCAACAGAGATTATCCAAAGTGAATCACCTTAAAAACACGTATTGACTGCTATAGTATGAGAGTTCAAAAAATTGAGTCATACCACATGATTGCAAAAAATGCAGCACAGGTCATCACTTATTTGCACACAGGTCATCAAAAAAAAAAAATAAGACACTTTTAATCAACCTATTCAGAAAACTAGTATTCATGCACCTATCAAAGCACCAAAGTCACAGAAATGAAAAAATAACCCAAACTTACCAACCACCGCCTGATTCGAATAACGAAAAACACTAAAAACCCTAACTTCGCAAGGTTTGTCTTTTCCCTTTTTCTTCTTCGATTACAATGTTGTGGTCATTCACCTGTACAAGATAGATCTTAAATTTGCCTTTAAAGAATGACTCGGTCGACTATGCCAGCAAAAACAAAACAAAATCTCAGTTCCTTAACCAAAAAACCCACAACGACGATTTCAAAAAAAAAACCACAAAACTGTTGGTGAACCACAAAACCGCAAAAAAAAAAAAAAAACCAGACCTACAAACCACGATGCTGAATCGAACAATGGAAAACACCAAAAACCCTAACTCTGCGAGGTTTGTCTTCTCCCTTCTTCTTCTTCGATTTCACTACAACGCACCTCTTCTCCCTTCTTCTTCTTCGATTTCACTACAACGCACGTCTTCTCCCTTTTGCTCCTTTCTTCCTTTCTCCTTTCTTCCATTTTCCTTTCTTTCTTTCTTTTCCCTTTCTTCGTTTTTGCTTGCTCCGCGCAAAGAAAACCTACTTTCTCACCCTTTCAATTTTCACGTCCACACCTACTCTCCATAACGTCTTTCTACAAAAGAAGTTTTAATAAAAAAATATAAAAGCCACGTCTGAATGGAAAATGGTTTTATAAAATTAATTTTAATTTAAAAAATAAAATCTACATATGCATGCCACCTCATGGAGTCAAAAAAGGGGTCAGAATATGGAGTCAGTTTATCATTTTCCTTTTACAATTATGTTATTTTTGTTGTGAAAGGAATTGAAGTATCTATTTTATTATTATTTGAAGAAAAAAAGATGACATGTAAAGATGGGAGATTTAGTTTGTCTATAATAGTTTTTGTATTCTTTCAGAAAATTCATCAAAATACAAGAGAAAACTAAATTATGAATAAGATGACTCTTTATGAGATGACAATGAAATTTTTTAGATTTGTCTTATCTATTGATGAATCATAATTAAAAGTTTCATTTTTCAATAAAGATAAACAAATATAAGAGTCAAACATTATGATTTACATAATTTTTTTTGTTAGACATTTTTTTTTATAAATGTTTCTCTTAATTTTAATAGAAGAATATGTATCTCTTATTTCACTCATCACTTCCTTAGGTTCAGTTTCTCTACTGGGAGAAATAGTGATGTGCCCCCTACTGTTCTCCCAAAACGTTTTGGTGCCATCCCACTTAATTAATAAAATATAATTTTTAGTTTTAATGATTACACAAAACGAACTGTTTTATTTATGTACTGATATGAGATTTCTAATTGGGGCAGTGCAATATTCTAATTACGAACGTTTCATTTTACTTTAATAAAAACCCTTAAATGGATGAAACAATATTGTTGCAGTGCAGTGCTTTCGTCTTCAAAAACTATCAGGTAACTTCTTAATATTGTAATTTGTATCTTCCTTTTTTCTTCGATATACATTTAACTGTAAAAATATATATTATATATCATTGTCTTTATATACTGATTTTCCTTAAGAATATTCATGTCTCTATTTTTTATAATTAGGTTAATAAATTATTTTTGTTTTATTCATGTTTTTTAGGAGTAATTCATGAATACAAGTTTGAATTTTAAAGTTAGTCTTGAATTTGATAATCTAAAAGATGCATGGAAGTTTAGGGTTAACTATGGTGGTAACAAATGTTTTGGAGTTAGAAAACACTGTCATACCAAGAGTAAGAAAGATGAGTCTATTACTTCTTACATATATGTTTGTTGTAAGGAAGGTATATCAAAAGTAGATAAAATGGACTTTAAGACCATTAATCCTCGACCGGAGACAAGAACAGGATGTGCTGCAAGAATGAAAGTTAAAAGAGTCAATGAAAGATATAGACTAATTGATTTTATTGATGATCATAATCACCCCCTTCATCTTTCATCAAATTTAGTATTAACTCTCTTTGATCTACCATTATCAGGATTTTCATGTAGTTTGAATCGACTTATCGTCTTTTTCCGTATTAGAATTTTTCCTTTTGTCAAATTGTCAAACATATTAACCCATTTAGAAATTACTTTCAATTCTTCTGCAAAATAAGACTCTTTAGACATCAAAAATTTAGAAATTACCAGTGAATTACTATGAGTTGATCATGCAAACTATTTATAATGGAAGTGACATCTTTAAAAAAAAAAAAAAGGGGTATATCAATCAAAAACGAAATGTTTATTAACTATTTAAAGTCAATATTACAGTTAATAAAAGTGAGTTACACGTTGATGTGATATTTTCATTTGTATTCTCAACGTATGAAATGGTCATATTATTATATTTGAATTTGTATGAGATGTATTATACGTAATGAACATTAGCTAAACATTTGATAAAAAAAAAAATACGATGTTTATTTATTTAATTTCAAATGCTTGCATTGTAATATTTATTATTTAATTTGCAAAACGGAACTCAAGTTATCAGTGTTGTATTTTATACAAATTTAAATATCAAAGTACAGTGATTTATAATTTATTTTTGTATTATTAGTATATATATATATATATATATATATATATATATATATATATATATATATATATATTATATTGTATTGTATGAATTTGCATAGTCTTTTAATTGTGTGAATAAGGTGCATACTTGAACTTACATGAGTTCCTTCCTCTAACCAACATTAATATAACAAGGCATATTGAAATAGCAAACTATTTATGGCTCTCTCCATAAATAGCCTAAATCTTATATTCTTTCAAATCATAAACTCACCTCTACCTTTTCATTTCTATTTTTATTCATCTTAATTAATTCTCCTTTTTCTTTCCTTATAATCATATTTATTATTTATTTATTTTTCTTTCAATTTTAGAATTAATTTCAGGTGGATAATCAACTTGCCGTCAAAGTTCTCACAATGCGCTACGCCGCCGTCTCCAGGGACTGCACCAGCGTCCGCACCGTTGAGGAAACCGTCAAGAGCTTCATTGGTCCAATATACGAAAAGTTCCACCTGGTTCCCGACGAGCTCCTCCGCATTGCCGATTGCTCCGTCTCCCCCGTACAGCATCCTCCAGCGCCTTCCCGGACCACGGCCTCCGACATCGCCGGAGCCGTCTACTCCAAGTGCAAACCGGTGGCGATGGAGGCATACGATAGGTTCGGGGCGAAGGTGGAGCACTGCGCGGAGACGGCAAGGCAGCGGCTGTTCCCTCCGGCGCCGAAGACGTCGTGTTGGACGGAGAAGTACAACGAAAAAATTGTGACGGCGGCAAAGAAGAGTTGTAGGGTTCCGGCATTGGTTCCACCGGAGAGGATAGCGAGGATGCTTAGCGATAAACGAGTACCTCAAATCCCCTTCCATAGTTAATATTATTGCACAAGAGGTTTTATTTGTTTTGAATTTTAACAGTTTTGCTATATTTTTATTTTGAAAATATATTTTAGAGGAAGTTTAATATAAGAACCACAAGTATAGCCTCTTCAACCATAAGAGAGTTTTGCTTTTCATAGATAAAATCATCACGTTAGAAATGTCATTGTTTTTCATTTTGTTGGTCCCATCACGATTATCTTCTTAAAACAATCAAAGGGTGATTGATTATAAATTATATCAACTTCAATTCCAAGAGAGAGGAGAATATATATATATATATATATATATATATATATATATATATATATATATATATATATATATATATAATTTATTGACATGTTTTATATACCAAGCATACATATTTTTACTTTTATTATTTGAATGTTAGATTTAATTATTAATTTGTATTATAACTCTCTTCTTTAGCATATGATAACTCAAATGTTACTTTTTATCTAAAGTGATCTTTGAAATAATAAAAATCTATAAGTTATTTCTAAAGTATTAAATATCTATCAGTTCAGTTTATATATTAAAAATGTTTAAAAGTCAATTTAAAATACTTTTTAATACTTAAGAATATTTAATATAATTTATAATACTTGATGAATTTATCATAAATTTCCTTATCTTCATACTTTCTACATGGTGAAAGAAAATTGAAAGGATGAGTCTAATCTTTTACTTTGTTGTTTATTTATTTCTTTGTTTGTCTATCAAATAATTCACTGAATATGAATACGATAGTTTATTCTTAATTTAATGTTTTTGCTAGTGTAAAACATCTTGGTATAACAAGTGTAACCTATGCAAAATGAAGTACTAGTAGTACTCTCCTCTAATCACAATAATAAATAGCTTTCTCTCTGAAAATAAATAATTGTAATTCTTCTCATACTGTTTAATCAATAATATCATTCTAAAAATATTATTGAATTAATTGAGATTTCAATTTTAAATATTTATCTTAATTATACAAGTTTCAATAAAATATTTGAAAATATATTTTTAAATATTTGTTACTACACGAGAACTTTTGCAATACTAAAATTCACTATCATTCTGAATTGAAGAAAAATAGAAATGCACCCTCAAAACTAGGAAATGATTTAGGACAGGAAGTGACCGAACTACCCTCTTCGTGCTTCCTCGCTCAATCCACTCTTTGGGGACAACTCAAACAAGATGATACCGCAGCAATGGGTGTCTCCATGTGGAAACAAATGCACCAATAAATACTCTGCTCTTACCAAAATCCCATGTGATGATCTAACCCTCTTCACCGTTCCTTCTTTTTTTTTTTTTTTATTTTGTAAATTTCAGGAATGTTCAATTTCGCATGCAATACATAGAATGATAGAACCATTGTGTTCCAGAATTGTGTAACTTTTTAATTGCCGATTTCTTGTGGACTTCCAATGTTTGGGTAAATTATTATATGTTTGAATTATTCATATTATTTTGGTATGTGCTAATAATGAATTAAGGTAACTCAAAAGGGAAGAATTTTGCTGTCGCATTGAAAGATCTTTTAGAACAATTGTGATTGATGATGTCGATTTGAGGTTATGCCCATTTTAATTGATTTTGGGCATACTTCTTTACATTACTTCTTGTACTCACAGATCTTATTGGCTGTATTGTAGGGCGAGTATTCTGCAAAAAGGGTTGCAACTCAGATGGAGAGTCATGGGAAGAATGTGAGATAATTTTGTATCATCGTTAGTAATTAATTTTTCTTGCGAATGAAATGCAGACAAAATCTTATTAAATCTAAATCTTAACTTAGTGGAATTCACTTTCTTGTATATCTGCAACAATACTAGCACAGTAGTCATTGTTTTCTCTTTGTTTGTTAGTCCTTAATTGTTTTAGAAAGTCCACAAAAGTTGTTTTTAGTTTAATAATTCTGATTTCTAACAATACTTTATCGAGGAAAAGGTTTACCTTTAACAACTGGGGAAAGTATTGGAATTCGGCTGCACTCTTTTCAGCAATGATGACATCCAACAAAACTGTTTCTTTTCTTAATATGTTACATCACAAGACTGTTAGTTTTTATCACATCACAAACTAGTAGTTTATAGTAGTTTCTCTAAAAGATGATATTTAACGGATGTATAAACCATTATTGACAAATTTATTTTATTTGCTATCAGACATTAATTTTGGCTTTGTAATGGAAGAAATGGTTGGTTTATCTCATATTTTAGGAAAGGGATTGCTAGAAATGTGATTTATCTCAGTTTCATTCCAAGCATATATTCTGAGGGAAGGAATGGAAAAAGTGTGATTTTAAGAATTGGGCTTGATTAGTGACAAAATTTGACTTTGATTAACATGTGATTAGAGTTTTGGTTAAACAGGTTTGGAGGACTGCAATCAAATGTGCTACAAGGATCCTGTCCTAAAGGACCAGCAATGGAGTGCTTATATTGATCGATCCCCTGGAGCTGTCAGTTACTCAGAGGTATTTGGTGCGAGAATATATGTTTCCTTTACTTATCATATTGATTGCAGTTTGCAACTTCTGGTTTATTTTAACTAAGTTATTCTTTAATGGTTTTCCTCTTTTAATTTTAACTTACTTTAAATGTTTGGTTCTGCAACCTTAGAGGAAAGGTTTCTACATGTAGAAAAAAAAAAAAAGTACTTTGTGATGAAAAGCTACAAGAGTAATGACTTGTGCAAACACATCTATTGAAGTATTATTCCCAATGAGTGAAATGCAATTGATTATGCTGTGTTGAGAAGGAGTGACTGCTTCTGAGCAATTGCAACCTGTTTGTTGTAGCCTTTTAATGGTAGAACTACTATCTTTACATGTTAATGACAATTAATTCTTTCCTACAGGAATGTTTTCGTGCTTGTGTATCTGGCTGCAGTTATAAGGTCAGTGTGATTTCAAAAACATAAATTTTGGTTAATTTATCATATCCATTCCAGCATTCCCCCTCCCTGTATGTACAATAAAAGGGCTCTTGGATGAGATTGTATGAAAGAACTTCTGGAATCTTCTAAACAAGAGCAGGTGGAAATCATATTTTTTCAATATTTGCAGTTTGTCCAAGTATATTTATCTGAACCAGGAAATAAAAAGAACCATGCAATGATTGACCTTGTCACTTCTGTTCAAAGAAACTTCGTTATAGCAGCATGAACATATTCTGTCTTGTCTTAGCTTGGTTCTCTTGCTCATGATTTTTATCAGGAATTTTAGTCTCAAAACAAATTTGAAAACCTTCCGTGACTCCTTCTATTTATAATTTGAAGACTTGAATCAGAAAATGTATCCAAAATTGATTTATAATCCCATCCAAGGTTCTAAATAATGGAATTGCATCCCATGATGATGGAGGTGAATAATTTTGGCTGTAGTGACAGTGACAAGGACATGAAGAACATTTCTGTGAGAAAACAAATTGGATTCTTCATTTTCCGTGTTTCAACTAAATGAAGTAGTTTCATACATTCCATTCCACATCTTACACTAATTAAAACTGAATGTGGTTTCATCAAATAGAAAACTAAATCTCTCAGCTATATTAATTAGTTCGCATAGGAAATATTTGTCAGTATTGAATAGTCAATTTATCATAACGAATCATGTTTCAAATTTTCAACTTTCATTCTCTCTCTGACCATTATATATTCAAAATATCATTTGTAATCATTTAATTATATGCCTCTACATATTGCAGTTCGATGTTAAACCAGAGGAAGCTGATAAAGTCTCTCCTAACAGACAGACAAAGCCTGAGACTGTGCCTGCTCCGAAGCCAAAGCCACAACTGGTACACCCCATTGACCCACCTACTGATATACCTGGGACTTCTGCACAGTGAAAGACAACATAATTTACCAAAAAGAGAGACACCAGCAACACTCTTCACTACTTTATTTCTAACACATAATTTACTGTTTCTTAGAATTTATCCAAAATCACGCTTTAATTTGTCTTATTTCTAGAACAGGAGAGAGACTAGTTACAAAAAAAAATTAAACTCATAAAAAATTATGATTTTCAAAAGTTTTAGTCTGCAATAAAAAGAGTGCTGTTAGCATTTTTCTTCTAAAAATAAAAAATATATACTTTGATGGTTTTATTAAATGAGAATTTCTCCTATATTAACAAGGAGAGTCCTGACATTTACGAGGCTTGGACTAAATTATAAAGACTTCCTTATTTATAAATTAGATAGAAAAAAAATCGGTTATAATTTTATTATAAATTCAAAGAGGTGTATTACATTTTTCTTTAAATTTATTTGAGATCCTTTATCGCGGACGCAATATCATAATTTCATATTGCGTGCATATTTTATCATTACTAGTTTTAACCGATGTCTTAGCCTTTTATTGCACAAAATAGATATAATTCATAATGCCTGAGCATTTTAAACTTTAAATTAAATTATTAATCTTCATAATAAATACATAGAAGTTATATTTTATATTTAAGGTAAATGATTTAAATTGTGATATAAAGCTATTTAAACTTGATCTAGAAGTAGTTTTTTTCTGTAGTTTGAGTTTTGGTTTGTTTCATCTACTGTTGAAACACAATTTTTTCTTTTACGGGACCGCATTATAACATGTTGATATGTTAAAATGAATTAGAAATTATTTTAAAGTGAATTTGTGAATGATAATCGACCGCATAGATTATGTGTTTGTGGAATAATGGTAGATGACAAATAGACTTGTCTCCGTCCATCGATATTTTTTAAATCTGTTTCCATTTTAATAGAAAATTTTCGCATTAATCAGAAATGAAGTATGAAAATTTGATGGGATATGAGAATAGAAATGTATATGCATGTATTCCTTGTGTCCCATTCCCATTTTTTTTTCTTTTTATTGTGCATATTTATTTTTATTCTAATTTTTTTAACCAATTCTATATCCATCAAATTCATTTACATCTTTAAGGTATTTTTTTCTTGTTACAATCTTCATTATATTATTTTGATTTAAATATGTTAAAATATTGTATTGTAGATCTCGTATGATAATATTTAACTCCATCTTAAGTGTTTAATAGTATAAAATCTCCATCTACTAGAATAATTATTTTATTGAATCCTTAATGTTTGTTTTATTTAAATAATTTTTTATTTCGTTAAAATAATGTTTGTTATCTCTCTATAGTTCAACAAGTTCATATATAATAAATTTTTAAAATTTTTAAAATATTTTTTATTTTATCATATCTTTATTTATATATTTTTCATTAAACAATTTCGTTCGGTGTATATCAAATCGTTTTTAAGATATACATTTAAAATCTTTTAATTCTTAATATTTTTTATCATTTAAATGTGTATCAAAAAAAATAAATTTTGTTTTATATAATTATTTTTATTTTCTAACTCATTTTTATAAATGTAATTTTATCACCACAAATCATATAAAGTTAATATAATAATTTAATACAATTGTCAACTTCAAAAGATAAAAGATTTGTATCTAAATTTGAATTATTATTAATTTAATATTTTTTCTATGTGTGATTTTATTTAAGTTGTGTTTCATAACTTTTATTAATGTATAATAAAAAAATTTTCATTATAATCTAAAAAAAGAAAATACACATTTGAAATATTTTTAAACTTGAATATTTATTTTCTTTTTATAATTTTTTAACTCTATCAATTTTGTTTTATTTAGTGTGTTTGGTTTGGCATCAGATTGATGCACAATTGATTTGCAAACAAAGAAGCTATATATGTTTGATTTCAAAATCAGTTTTAAAGTAAAAAAATTCACCTCAAAGCATATAGTATTAGCTTCTGCATCAGAAAAATCAATTCGGCCAACATTAATTTTTCAACGAGTTACCGACACACATTAACGTTTTTAGCATTAATAAATATTTTGGTTGTTATGAAACTTTATTTATATGTAATTGTGTAACATTTGATATAATTCTTTCGTTTTTATCTAATTGTTATTTAATACTTTGATTTAAAACTTATATGATTATTATTAATTTTTATATATTTGATATTGAATGTGTTTTTTTAATATTAAATATTTAATAATATTATATTTTATTGTTTGTAATTATTTTTTTATAAAATTTAATTAATGATACTAAAATAGCATGAAATTTACCTCAATCCTTGTCATCCTAGATGCTACTTTGGATTTCAATCCCTAAGCCCCTGTTTGTTTCTTTACGCGGCCCTGTTCACAGTTGTGTTCCAAGGTGGATTTGAGATTGAGTTGGATGTTTTTTTCGATGTTAAAAATGTAATTAAATTTTTTTCCTACGATTCCCAACTAATTTAAATTTTATCTTTCCAAATTTAATTTTATTTTTAATTAAAAATATGAATATCATTTTCACCATTTAATCTAAAATTATACCATGTTTGTGAATAAAGGAAAATGGTAATCACTTATTTTATTTATTAAATACTTTTTTAATCTATAATACATATCATATCATACATAAACTTTCATCTCAAATATAATCAAATTATATCATCTATCTCTTAATCTAAACAACAACATAATTCTTCTTTTATTTTCTTAAATTCATAGACTCATTCTACTTCAGATCCATTTTCCAATCCAAACACACACTAAATCTTACTTTCAATTCCAATCTTTCGAGTCAATTTTTAATGTCAGATGGAGGAAACTCTCGGTAGCTTCCATGAAAATTTATATTAACGCTTGTGCAAACACACCCAAGATTATCAAAATAGAAATGTTAGATACTTCCAATTTTTTTTCCTTTTAATTTTGTTATTTATATGATTGTTGAGTTCGTTTGGGTTTTCCTCGTCATCTCAATCAAATTTAGAGCAATCAACATAAACAATACACAACACACTATATTGTATTAAGAGGAGTATAAAATATAATTCCCTCCATCTTCATCATGCTATTATGGTATTAAAAGGGTTAATTTTAATAAAAAAAAAAATAGAAGTATTAGGCATATAGTTTCCTCTATATGTATGTGTATAATTTATGTAATTAAACCATTTTGAAAAGATATATATATTTTGACTATACAAGTTATAATACCCTCCCAAAAAATAAAGAAGATTTCAACAGAAGTGGAAGAAGGGCAAAACTAGTTTACCTTGAAGGCAAAGATATTATATTTCCTTTTTAATTCTGAAAGGGAGAAAATTATGAAACAAAATAATGAAGTTTTTGCAAAGGCTTTGCTCCTACTTTTGGCGACGTAAATAATCTCGTACGTATGGATGTACCTCAGTCTTAACCACCATATGCATTTTCTTTGAATCTTCCCACAACAAACCATTCCATTCTCTGGCACAATCACATGCACCTTCAAATACATCCTGCTCACAAATCATCACACACAAAAAAGTAAAAAAGTGAGGAATCTAAGACCCAAAACAAGTAAAAATTATTTAGATTTCAATCAAACAACCAAAAAAGTAAAGAATTAAGGGAAAAAAATTTGAGGGCCAAAATAATTTTTTTCAAATATTTGACAATAATTTTAACAAAATCAGGAAACACTTCTTCGTGCTCAAATCAATGGTACCAAGTTGCTTACTCTGGAAGGGAATTCATCGTAGTAATATGCCTCTGTCATCTCAACTCTGTTAAGATCTCCTTCCCACAGCCTAATCTGTTGCCATCACAATGCCACGTGTCAGAAAATGAAAGCAAACATTACACGTGCAAAATCATGATAGTAAGATCCAAAAACCTGATCTGTGACATTTTCAGGCACAGATGGTATTCTCTCTGCAACACGAGGATGAGCATTTTGCTGAAGGAAAGTGACTATCTGTGACATCAATGCAAAATGGTTGTCTGCGTAAGAGATTGATCATTGTAAAATTTTAATGTTTAAAGACTAACCAAGTATCATATTTTAAAAACAGATATTACAGCACAAAATTTCTATTTTATAATGCTTACCTGATCTGCTGTGATGCCATTTTCAAAAGCATTATACAAGCTTTCTTTTGTAATAGCTCCAACAATAAGATTTGGAAGTTGATACTCTACCCTGCATACATCACACGAAATGATAATAAGCAATAATAATTCGTTGAAATAAGCAGCTCAAAAATTAATACCCAATAATGGTTTCATATAAAAATGGATTAAATATGTTTTTAGTCTCTTAACTTTTTCTGGATATTGGAATTAACTCCTTCGAAACTTTTGTCCAATTTAGTTCTCCAATTATAGAAATGCGTGAATTTAGTTATTCTAACCAAACTTTGTTAGTTTTTTTTTACGTTTCAAACACGTTTTATGGTAGTATTTGAGTTATTTACACCTTTTGACACCTTTTTACTTCAATATTAGTTAAGAAATACATTTGAAACGTAAATAAACTTAACAAAATTTGGTTAAAAAGACTAAACCCACGTATTTCTAAAGATGAGAGACTAAATTGATTCAAAATTTCAAACCAGGACTAGTTCCAATTTTCACTTAAAGTTTAAGGGACCAAAAATATATTTAACCCTATAAAAATAGGGTCAGAAACATTCAAGATATTCCAAAAATGGCGTCTAGGAAGAACAACTTATGATAATTTAGAAGTAGTTCTAAAGGACAATGGCAGGTATAAGTAAGAAAAAATTAGAGGCTTATTCAACACAAGTTGCAATCTAAAACATTTTACAAAGTATTTGGCGACATACCTTGAGAATAGCCGCAATATTTCACAATGCAACTTAGAAGTCGAGTAAGCATAAACTCTAAAATTTGTTTCCACAACCACAAATCCCTGAGAAAAGTAAATAGAACAACATTTTTCATTAATATTCATAAATCTGCACGGGGAACATTCTTTAAAAGGATCCATTCATTAAAGCCAGCCAAAGGTTAATTGAAATGTTCGATATATTAATTTAAATAAACCAAGTTAATATTAAAAAAAATAGAGTATGCCAAAAAAGAGTAAACCTCCCTATGTGAACAAGGCACAAAGGAAAAAATGCAGCTGAAACGAACACATTGATACTATAGAGCCTCCTCCAATATTCAGCACATATGTGAAGGAGTTTTCCTAAAAGAAGCAATATTTACTATCAAATAAATCATATTCTGAAACCATTAACAAACCTGTTTTCTAGACGATGAATCAGACAAGCTCATTGAAAGATTTGTTGCCAATTTTGTAGGTATAAACCAACTTCCTTTCCTTCCCTATAAAGTTATCACAACAAGGAAAGGGAGACAAAATCTGATGAATAAATATACAATTACAATCATCATGAACCTCATCATGTCTAAAAATGAGCACAGAAATATTATAACCTGCTGAAGTTTGACCAGTCCAAGGTCTGCCAGGTCATTAATTATGCTCCTCTGAAAATCAGTCAATGTGTTTATACTATATGCCTGATGCAATGAAATCATCAAGAGTGTCAAAGTCACACTGCATTCCAGTTACATGTAAAGGAAATAAAATTGCAGTTTCAGTAAACATCACCGGAGAAAAAGGAACAAAAAAGCAAAAAGTTTGATCAGTCCAACACCTTGTTTAAATAATGAGGAATACACAATAGAAGTTTGTTTATGTAATAAAACTTATCATGGAATGACAATGTCTTACCTCCCCGATGACATGAAAGCTAAGTTCCAGCATGAATGAGATCAACTCAGCAGCGTCCACACCTCTATCCTGCACCAAATGTTGATGAAGAGAGCACGTACAAAGCAAATTGCAAGAATATTATTGAACAATAAAAGTTAGAGCTACCTCAGAATTAGAGATATATTCTCTGATGATATACCAAAGCTGTGCATTTGTATCCATCAGCTGTAATCCGAAAGGAAACAGTTTTTATATTTAGGAAAACGCATTACAGAAGTTCAGTTGGATTATAAATCATTTGATGCATACCAAAAACTGGAAACCACTTTCAGTTAGTTTTGGAGCTTCTTTGTCTCTGTATTGCACACGAGAAAATGACATTATACACGAGATACAGTTTGCAACACCCACATACACATTCAGGCAAATGCTACAAATGAGAAGTATTACTGCAAAGGAAACAAAACCTGTGACTCAGAAGACGTCGCTGGAAAACTTTCATCAAAGAAGAGCTAATATTTAAGGGCTTATCAACCTGAGTTGGGCTTATAAGTTGCAATAAGAAACACTAGTTCATCACAAAATCAAGTCAATAGATGAGTTTAGGCTTCTTTTTAGTCAAAATATAAGGTACTGCATATTGAATAACTAAACTAACTTATGTAGCAAATAGTGTTAGGCATAAAAATTAAAAAAAGTGGAATGATAAGATCGAGTATTGTACCTCCCATTGCTCTAGGGCATAAGCCTCGAGATTTTCTAAGGTTGGAAGCCTCACAGTAATATTGGAAGGCATGGATTCCCTCGGCAAAGATCCACTGCCATATTTAATAACATGCAAATATTACTAGCTAAAGTAAAAAGAATTTGTAATACAGTCTATATATTAACAATTGCATAGCTCTTCTTGAAAATTCAGAATGGAGGAGTTACTCCTGTCGTTTAATGTCATGGAGAGACAATCCACTGTCTATAGGTTAACTAACCCATATGCATAAAGTAGAATAGTTTTATCACATGCCTCAAATAAACAATTTTGTGTTCAAGAACAGAAAGGGAAGGGAAAATATGTATCACTCACCCTTGTACTAAAAGCTTTTGGAGACTTCTCTGATATGTTGGATTAACTTTGTATGTCTTTTCATTCTTCCTGCCAGAAGGAGAAAAACTTCCTGAAGTAAATTGGATAAGGCAAGGCTCCAAAGTTTTAAAAGTGACAACCCTGACTATAGAACCTTAGCTAGACGCTAAGACACACATAGAAGGAGAAGAAAATATCTATTCCTCTTGCTTGTGGGAAAAAGAAAAAAAAAAAAAATCAACTTAAGTCATCAGTACTATGTATTAACTGCCTTTTGCTATGAAGCGATTGTGATTTTACACTTGTGTTTTGAAAGAAACAAAGGAGAAGAAGAAAACAAACAAATATCATGCATGTCATGGACCCTGCATATCTCATAAGCAATATTTTCCATTGAACTACATCATGCCATAAATAAATTTTAAGATCTCATCATAATAAACACATTGCAAGAAGCAAACAAGTAGTGCATCCTTCACAATAAGGGCTGCCATTCATCCAATTGTTATTTGAAATTATCTGAATCAGTTCAAACCATTCAGAAGCTCAAATATCTACTCTCATTTTCACAAAAAATGAAAAAAACAAAACGTTTCCTCAGTGAATAAATATGTACCTGTCAACAGCTTCAAGGAAAACTCTCAACTGAACCAGTCTATCAATGGCTACTCTGTGCTTTGAAAATCCATCCGGAAGCACCCACTCCTCCAACAGTTTAGCTGCCACCGGCACATCAATTTGTAGCATCTGTATGACGTATTTCTTCGCAAGAGGCGGAAGAGACCTGATATTTGAAGATGTATTACTAGTTATAGTCACAAACTCGTATTCAAGAAACTAAATACCACTTCTCTAGCTCACTTAACTCTGCACTTTAGGTAAAATGAGAATCCAAACTAATTCCACAATAGTGGCATAAAGAACCATCAAGTTATCAAGTTGGTGGTCATTTGCATTCCATAAAGGTCAAAAGTAGTTAAAACTAAACACCATATGAAGAAAGGGTGAACGGGTAAGAATCTGTTACTGAGGCAAACAAAGATGCATAGTTTTTTCCATCAGTTTGCAACATTCTTCAACTGGTTCACCAAAAGAATAGAACAAAAGGAAACTTTTCACCCAAAATAATTTGTGCCACTTATAAAGAAAAAGCTAGAAAAAAAAGAATGACCTGAGAATAGCCTCACAGATGAATCCATTTTCATAGAGTTTATCCAGCTTCATGGTGGGCATGGAAGCCACCATGTCCATGAAATTTTTTGCAATAATCCTAACCTCTGGCATTGTGATTCGAACAGCACTACCTTTCTTTCTCTGTAATCGGATTCTGATTAAAGGGGTCTTTATCCAGAACTCAAGCAACCAAATTGAAAGGAAAAGCGAGCCACTTTACGAAAACCCGTCACGATACTCGCTTAGTTCCATAGTGATGGAGCATAAAGAGACACTTTGCAGAGTGACATTGAAGGATCCAATGAGAAGGGCCAAAAGGGTCTCTTGAGGAGGTGATACGCACCGTTTTTTAGGACTTGAAACAATCACGCGAAGTGGGAGAGTGAAGATGGTGAAGAGAAGAGAAAAAATGTGACACTTTTGGTAGGAAAATTGATTAAGCGAATTTAGAGAAACAGCTGTGGAAACTCTGATTCTGTGAGGTTAGACGCCAGATGAACAACAACACTACGAGAAGAAGAACAATTTTTGTTAATAATTATTGTATTTTATATATTTTTATTTTAAGTTTTGAGTCTCAATAAATTATGATTTTTAAGAAGAGTACCCAAACCCAACAAAATTTTTTGTTGAATTGAATCCTGCATTAAAAAGAAAACCTTTGTTATTTTGGGTCCTTACTCATGGAAATTTTCATAAAAATAGATTAAGTTGGCATGTTACTTGATTACATGTTTAAATGGTAAAGAACCTTTAGAGTTGATTAAAAAACGTAATATCGAAATTTTGGCCGGTTGATACAGTAAGAAAATTTTGATCTTTAAAATATAATCTAAAATATTATATATTATTCTTAACCTGCAAAATAAACTTTATTCCAATAGAAATAAGTTTGACAACAAGTAATCTATTAATAGCAGATTGATGCCTATTTTCATTAATAATGACGTACTCTTTTGATTAAGTTTAATTTTTTTTTATAAAATTAATTTTTAACTTCTCATAATTTATATTAAAATGTATAATATAAAATTAAATATTAATAAGTAATTTAATAATAATTTGATAGTAAATAATACGATAAGTTCACATACAATAAATTTCATTTTAAAAAATTTTAAATAATTTTTATAACATATTAAAAAATATACTTTAAATCTAATTTTATTTTATAAAATATTTTGTAAGATGAAATTTACGCTCATCTATATATTACAAATTTATCTTATCTAAAAATCGTGAAATCTTCAACATTTTATAATTCAATTTCTTAATCATTGATAAGTAGATTATTATTATTATTATTATTATTATTATTATTATTATTATTATTATTATTATTATTATTATTATTATTATTATTATTATTATTATTATTATTATTATTATTATTATGAAAATGAGAGATTAATATTTATTGAACCTATATCTAATAAGAATTCAACTATAAATGGATCGATTACCATAATTTAGTATAAGTGGAATACAATTTTAAGAAAACAAAAACAAAGTAACTAAGGCTTAATAATCATCTATTATGTCTTGACTAATTACTATATTTTTTATCCCTAAATTATTCAACTTGTATTTATTTGAATTTGATTATATGCAATCAATATACATATTTCATCTTTATCATATATGTTTCTGATTAAGTTGGCCACTAACATGATATATGTTTTGCATTAAAAAATTGTAAGGTGTCTTATTAATGGACTTCTTCCACAACATGTGTCCTCCAATTTTGGTTACAAACACTTTATTTCACACATGTTCAAAGTGTAAACAACAATATAGCAATTACTTTTGTTTAAAACAGTCTAGTATTTGTCCTTCAACAAATATCTTACCATGTCTATAACTACTTTGTTCTTTCTTTCAACAATTTTATTCTATTGACATTTTGTTAGTTGATGCTAATTTTCTTGTTTCTCAAATAAGCATGTTCAAATGGGATATTCTTTTTACCTTGCTCTATTATTGGTATTTAACTTAACTTATAAAAAAATCTTTTTACCTTGCTCTATTATTGGTATTCAACTTAAATTATATATAAAATTATATACAAAAAGATAATTTGTTGCTGCCCAGGATCGAACTGGGGACCTTTAGTGTGTAAGACTAACATGATAACCACTACACCACAGCAACTTTTGTTCATATATGAGAGACAGACTTTTAATATACTAAATTAGTGCCATAGTTATGAAGATATAACTTATTAACTTATTTTAAATGAAATAAAAAATATAAATAGACAATTTTTGAGATGATAGAACTAGTACATAAACTAATTTTTCACAAAAAAAATATTCATTTTTAACAAACTTATTTTAAACTTATACAAGACTTAAATTTAATTAGTGAAAATATCATTTTATTTTTTTCATGTTATTGTATCATTTTTTTAAAAACAATTTACCTATAATGCACAAATATGGTATTTGTATCGGATCAAACATGTGGTATGTCGATATACTAATTTTAAAAATAATAGGACACGACACGTGATATATGCATATTAAAAAATATATTTTTTTTAGAAAATATGATAAATATATAATTATTCTTGTGTGAATTCAAATTAAAATCAAATGTATTAAATATTTTCAACATAAAAATTTATAAATTATTATTATTATAAAATATTATTGACTTGTATATTAAACACTTTATTGATAAATAACGATAAAGTATTATAAAATATTAAATGTGAATATACGTTAAATATGAATACATGACATAAATTAAAGTATCGGTATATCATAACAAATTACTAAAATAACTCTTAAATGCAAAAATCACATTTAAATTGATTGGATTGATATTGAACAAGAAAAAAGAAAAAGCTGCTCCAATGTTTTGAATTGATTAAATTGATTTTTTTTTAATTTATCTTCAACCTTTTTGATAAAATCATTTTAAATTATTACAACATGTAAGTAATGTTCAACACATTTCAGTACTTTAATACTATTTTCTTTTACCATATTTACCAATGAGTAATTTCCAATGTTTATAATGCATGTATTGCATTCTATAATGCACCGATATTTTAACTTGGGTCACGTATTCGTATTTGACACGTATCATATTCGATACTTTAGAATACTTTAACGATATTTATCAATGAAGTATATAATTTATAAAGTAGTAGTATACTACAATAAAATCTTTGAATACAAAAAATAATTAGTCACTATGTAGTGACCAAATTGACAAGTAAAATAGTTCCAAAAAATTATAACCGGTCTCTAAATTGATAATTAAAATAATTTTAATGATAAATTGATTTTTAAATTGGTCATTAACATTAACTACAAGGTTTTTATTACCAAAATAATTGATTTCTAATTAGAAAATTTGGATTCACATATTAACAATAATATATTTATTATGTTTGTAAGAATTATTATACACTTCTCATTATTCATATATCATGTATGTATGTATCACGTATTGTATCCTATTATTTTAAAAAATAAACGTATCGACGTATCGGATACGTGTCGTATCCTATACACGTATCGTATCTATCCATCATAGATTGCATTAGATAGCTAATAAACCATGTTAAAGAAAATTAAATAAAAAAACTAAAATTTAAAATGTCAGAAAAGTAATTTCATTATTAAAATTGTAAAAAACTCAATTTCATTTGAAAATTAGAGAATTGGATAATTAAAACTTTTTAGACGCTCTTTTTTCGTATTTAAAAATTCATTTAACACACACACACACATATATATATATATATATATATATATATATATTAAAATTTAAATTATTAAAAAAAGTTAATTCTTTTCATGAATTAAAATTAATTTATGTATATTAATGTCTTAACTATTTATTAAAGTTTAAGTCCAAATGTTTTGAGATGAAAAATAAACTCATACCAAATATTATTTAACATAGTCTTAATTTTAATAAATACTTTGTATATTAATTAACTTATTTAATATTTACCAAATACATTTAAATATTTTTTTCTTATAAAAATAATGTATATTATAATTATTATAAAATTTTATTTGCATTACTATTTATATGTTGTTATAACTTCTTAACATTTAAATTGGATGTTAAGGTGAACCAATCATGCTTATATTGATCGGTTCACCACAAATTAAATTAAAAATAATTAGCTCAATCCAGAAACTTTTTAATATGCAAAATATTTTATAACTTAGCTTGACTTATCGCAAGTTAGTATATTAGTGGTTAGTTCATCTAAAATTGTTTAATTTGTATATTAGTGGTTGACTCATTTAAATTTTTTTTATTCTTCCAATATATTTTATATATATTAGTACAATATTGATTCAACTATCCAACTCGTTTTTTACAACAATAGAATCAAAATATTTGTTTATTTTATTAAATATTATTATAAAAAGAGTTAAAAATAAAAATTATTTATTTATTTTATCAAATATTATTATAAAACTAATTAAAAATTAAAATATCAATCTACATGACTTATTAAATAAATAAATTAAACATCTAAATTAAAATGAACCAAATTAGCTTAAGGATTGAAAGCATTTTGGCATCTCTACGTTTGAATACTATTATCTATTCACTATTATTTGATAATTATGACTTCTAATTTTAAATTTAACAACTTGATAATTCATGTTTTCTTCATCAAGATTTTTATTTTTTAAGAAATATTTAACTAGTATTTGAGAGAAAAACAAATCTTGATAATTCAGGTCTTCTTTATTATGTCGGCTTATAAAAAAAAGTGTTTTCTCTATTATGATATTTTTTTAAGAAACATTTACTAACATTTGAGACAAAATCAAATATGGATATAAATATAAATACAAAAATTAAATTTCATATGAAGAAAACATACATGAATTTTTATCGAACTCACACCTGTTCTTTACCATTCCTACTTCCCTACTTGTAGTAGTAATAATACTTTTAACTACTTATATCAATGCTTATATATAATATATTTTAAAACCAATCTATAAAAGCCCACAAGTTTATTTCATTTCCTTTTTTCTCCTATTGAACACTTCAACTTGGTTTTCTTTTAATACACAAAATGTCAAATGATATTCAAGCATATAACAGAAGACAATGAACTGAAATTCTAAGTTAAAGCTCTTGAACTGAGAGTAGTTGCCACCATCTCCTTTAACATTATACATTTAAGTAAAAGTCAACTCACTGATATTTTAAATTAAACTACTAAGCAGATACCACTGCCTGCAGCTACAATCCTCAACACCAACCTTAGTAGTTTCTAAGATTATTGTATGAGAATGAAGGAAAGAGAAGAATTATTAAGAATAACTATATAAACTGTTGTGCAAGATGTTTAAGGGTCTAAAGTAAACATAGCAAGTTCTTATAAGATGGCCACAATGCATATACATAAACTACAGAACACATTACAGGCATTCCGTTAAATACATTCATTGATGATGAAAACTAAAAGAGTTTCACAAGAGATTCACACCTAAATGACAAGAACCGAATGTGAAAATCTCTTGTTAATGAGTAATTGATTTGATCTGTACAGGGATATACAAATGAGCTAACTAGATAGATACAATTTACCATCTCAACTTCACCACCAGTCCACAATATGACAGGGGCTGGATACTTCTGGCACCAGAAGTGGGAAGCAAGTACTGCAACTCTATAATAGGAACTCAATTAGCCGATTCAGGTTCTGGCTTTTATGTCACTAACTTCAAGTGGAAGAAGGGATCCAAGACAACAACAGCATACATTAAAATCTGTCTGTTGCAATCACTTACCGTATGTGAGAGTCATAAGCATCAAAAAGGGAGTCTGGAACAATCAAAGGCAACTTATCTATGTACATGAAAAGCCTTCTCAGATTCTCCCTTGTCACTGTTGCCATGTCTACCACATCCCTTCTATCAGTGAATACCCACAGATCACCTGAGTTCACTCTCTTCAGACTGTCACGGCAAAATGGGCATGATTGTGATATAGTTCGCCTGCAAAAATTCTCAAATCACTTCAACCTTCAACTAAACCTACAAAATACTTGGACAACATGCTGGTAGCAGTTTAAAATAAAGGGTAGCTAGATGTACACCAAAACAATGACATATATATATATATATATATATATATATATATATATATATATATATATATATATATATATATAT
>Ga0209589_1001069_pt1 | contig 43342 bp, 28 predicted proteins | sample CowpeawhiteBW_FD_187525 | JGI IMG/M metagenome (GOLD analysis project Ga0209589, IMG submission 187525) | Root nodule microbial communities of legume samples collected from California USA - Cow pea white BW (SPAdes) (version 2) | ecosystem: Host-associated > Plants > Roots > Nodule | place: USA...
TTTTTTTTTTTTTTTTTTTTTTTGGTTTAGAGTGGTTTACATAATGATTTATTTGTTTTTCGATATTCTGTTCTACACCTAGGACTTGTACCATACTTATGCCACAATACTCGATGCTTGTTTCACATCCCGGCAAAACTCCATTGATGACAACCAAAAATTTTGTAATATTGGTTGTTGTTGGATTTAGTTGAATCATCCCACATATTTATGTAAAATTTTGTTTAACCCTTTCTGGGTGATTTAGTATGTTATTTGTGTGGAGCATTAAACCTCAAACTCAGTTTGATGCTGCTTTAAAACTCGTTAGATCAGTATAGTGATAAAAGGTTTGAATAGTTGCTAGAAAGTCTTGAGTGCAAATATAGTTGCAACTAAACCAATGTTTTTAAAACTAGCCTGGTTTTTCAACTGGACAGGCTGTTTTATTCATCGTTCAATAGTTCAACTGTGAAGTATTAATACAATTGTTATAATAATTAAATGATGTTAAAAGTATAATGTCATAATTCTGTGATGTTGAAAACTAAATTAAAACATAAATTTATAGGTTTTTAACATTTAAAATACATATAAAATTACAACAAAGCATGTTATCGTACTTCAATTAAAGTTTCAGAAATAGATATCAATAAAGTTTATATGGAGAATAAAAAAAAATATTTCAAGTTTCTTAAGAAAATTTAAAATCATGTACTGTTAAATAATTTTATATTAAGTTGGTTTAGACCAATTTTACCTGGATCCCAAAACAGAGGTTGACACCATTGCATTGCTTTTAATGGTATAACTTTCTTTAATAAAGTAGGCGGTTAGGAATGTGATATTTAACGTTAACTTTTGTCTAGAGCCACTTCGTTAAGATTCTTTCCAAAGCTAGATGGGGAATCATTCTATCCACTGAGAAAGTGCATCGAAGTTCATATTCATTTTATAGCTACGAAGTTCTGGATGTTGATGGATATAAACATGATTTTCATTTGGAGAAAAATTATACTTCATTCCCAAAGGAATTCCCACTGCCTGGTTTTACATATGGAGAGATATTGCATATTTTTCGGCTTGCAGGAATATAAGATCCTTCAATTTCTTATAATCGAATCATTATCTATTCATCAACTAAAGGAGGTTTTCGTTCCAATTGCAACAGTGCTGACGGTCGAGTCACAAATTGAATTTCAAACATACCAAAGAATTAACCAAAATTTGCATTTGTTAAGGAATCCGAGGCATGCCAAAACTACACAGTAGCTGTCAACAAAATAAAAACGAAAAAAACACCATAGAAATGGGAATATATATATATATATCCTGTCAACATATAATTAGGGCAGCATTTGATAGTTGACAAAATTAATTGTCGATCGCATTAAAATATAGTATCAAACGTGATTCAAACTACATTTAAGGTAATAGAAAAATATTAACACCCCTCACCACCAGGAATTAAATACAGCACAGGCGTTCATATTCAGCCACCATGTGAATTATTTATATTTAAGATCATGAGTGAACGGTAGGTGTTCATGCAAAGCCATCAAATAACTATTCAACTATAGCCAGAAAAACAGAATGGAACTAACGGTAAACATACACTATGCACATCTTGACAGCTTCCGGACCTTCGATTAGTTTCACTCAAAAGATAGAAAACGCTTGTACAGATGTATGTAAACGAATACAATAGAAGGTGAGAACAAATACACCTCTCCATGATGAATCTAAGATTTTGGAATCCCCTGTTGTAAAATTTCTCCAAGCCTCAAATATAGAGCTTCTTGTTCATTGAACGACAGGTTGATTAATATCTGAAATGACCAGCGGTAGATCCACAAATTAAGCATCTTAAAATGTTAATAGATAGAAATATAAATTATACATTGTAAAATAAACATAATACCTGGTCCAAAATCATTTCAACCGAGAGACTTTGTTGCACAACAAATGACTGATGATATATATATGCAAACACGGCCATAACCATCTACAGCAAGACAAATTAGTCAAATTTTGCTCGTCATATAGAGACACATACACACATATACTCATCCCAGTCCTCGATTCAAAAGGTTGTGTAATGTCAACCCAGGTATATTTCCCCAGAGAGAGATTTGGGGTATGAGTTTCGTTGTCAGGGACAAAAAACAGTAGTTTGTGTAATATGAAGATTAAAAGTTGCGCACAAAGACAAATAAACATATAAAATCCCAAGTATTTAAAAATTATTGATTAAAATAATTTTCTAGATTGAAACATAAAGATAGTCTACCTGGCAATCCATTCTGTCAGTAATTCCACCATGTCCAGGAATACTATCACCAAAATCCTGCAAATTTGAGAACACAAGGCAAGTTTGTTTATGCTTGATCAAAATGGCTGATATTTGCGGTCTTCCATATTAGAAACACAATTGCATACCTTTATTTTAAAAGCCCTTTTAAAACCACTTGCAAAGAAACCTCCAAAAGGTGCAATAATCGAAGCAAACAAGCCAAGACATAAAGCATGCCATTGAACAGGTAGGATGGATACCTCCTTCCAAGGAAACTGTATAAAACAACATGTCGCAAGTTATGATTTTCAGATGTTCCATAAACCTGGATTGGCAACTCATGATTACAGAATAGTCACATCTTATATGCTGAAATGTAAAGTGGAAATAGAAAATCAGAGTGGTTGTTAGAAAATTTAGTTTTCTAAAACTATTAAGAATAGATATGTTTTGTAGTGGCAACTATCGGCGCGTTTGGATAAACAACATAACTGCACGCCTATTGAATGAGTGCTGATTACATTATAAGCTCAAAGGCCTTTTTGGCTGGAATATTCCTAAAGTACTTTTAAGAGAAAAAAATAAGAAAAATTAGTTCAGGTTCTCCATAAATTAAGACTAGATTATGCATAAACTAATTTATAAAAACTCTCATTTAACTTCTCCAAAAATTAGAATTTTGACTAATGTTAAGCTAGTTTTTACCTATGAAATACTTTATTTCATATTCTTCTTACTTTCTTCTTCTAAGAGTACTTTTAGAGAAGCATACCCAAACAGGCCTTAAGGACTATACTGAAATCACAGACTAGCAGAGCACTCAAGCTCATTTACGGTGTTTCATAATCTATTTTGTAAAACTTTTTGGAATACACTGAAAATATTGTATAGCAGGTTTTTGGAATAAGCCCTTTTATTTATCGGTTTACACAAGTATTTCTGTCATAAGACCACCCAATCTCTTCCAAATATTCCTTTTATACAAGAACAATGACGGTTAAAATGAAATATCCAAATCTGGATTTCTTTAAACTCATGATAAAAATTTGCCCAGCTAATTACCTAAAGACTGGGTCAATTTGAGTCAGACATTGGCTGGGCTATGCAACTCACTGACTTCTCAACCTTATCAGTAATTTTCACATTCTATACTTTTTAAGCTTTTTATTCTCTAAGAAAAAATTGAGGATACATTTTGTTATTTGAGGCATCAAATTGTACTTTTGGTGAATATTTTTACCAATATGGCCATGCACATGCACACTGTCAAGTAGATAATAATGTAGGTCATAAGATTCAAAATTCAACTGAATTTCAAGTGCTTACCCAGTGAGGGATCCATCCTGGTAAGGAGTAAGATTCTGGCTTAAACAGAGGACCAGGATCACAGTGAAGCCAACCAGTTGATAAATCCTGCATGTTATTACCAAAGAGATGTGAGCATTAGTCAATTTAATGTTGAATAACGCTTTACAATATGTAAGTTAGTTGTGGTATGCATTACACAGCTACCTTCCTTGGACAAGTTAGCCACTGAGAATGACCCATGATGTCAGCAAGCTACAAAATAAGATTTCAAAGATAAATATTATCATCTAGCTCATAACAACTTCATTAATGTATAAACACTCAAGCAAGAACTTAATTGCCACAAATGGTGATTCTGAGCAAGCTCTTTGACAGCTTATTTAGGCTGTAACAACCATTTAATAATGCTATAATTAGAGGAATATAAAGTATTAATAAGTGACTCATGTTGAGTGACAAGTGACAAACCCCCTACCAAAAAAATCCTAATAGTTTTGTACCGTCAATAACAAATTGAAATTGTGCTCACCATAAATGCAGAGATGATGGTGGTAACAGATGCCCCAATAAAACCCTCCCAGGTTTTCTTTGGAGATAACTTAATCAAAGGGGTTTTACCAAAGAAGAAACCAAAGATATAAGCAGCAATATCATTAATGACAATAAGTGTTGCTGGGAGAAGAAACCTGTACAGTAGTCCAAATGTTAAATAAAACAAGCAAGACATCAACATCAATACAATTAAAAGCAATGGGGGCAGGATATGACTTATTTCCTATAATAGCAGTGACCAAACAATAAATAAAATGTGTGAACAAGATGATTCTGTGGAAACACATAGAAATGCCCATAAAATCACTTTAAATCACAGCAGTTTAATAATGTCAGGCTATCATCACTAAACAGTACAATCTTTTATTGGGAAAAAAGTAAAATAATACCCTCACAATCAACCCAAGCAAAAGCAAACGGGAATGTAATTTAAAAATCAGCCCCCTGCATTTTGAAAAGTTGGCAATCGATCTTGTTTTACTGTTTTATTGTCTCTTATAGTCCTCTTTGATGAGAATATAATTATTTGGTCACCTGCCTAATCTTTTCTCCATCATTCCTATCCTAAGGCCTTGATTCCACCATTTGGGCAAGACCACATAACATCCTGTGTAATTCAGCCAACAAGCCCACAAATTATGTAATTCGTTTACACAATTCCTCGAGGTGATTGTTTTGGCATCAACTACCAGAAAAATAATATTTAAAAAATCATGCATAAAAAGTGTCCACATATGTGAGGAAGAGCATCGTGAAGAATAATACGATTTCATGCAAAAGAGAATCCTCAAAAAGAGGTGAAATTTTTTAGCATAATTATTAAATAATCATTTCCTTTTATGGGTTATATTACCAGAAAATCCCTTCAAAAATGCTCGCCACAGTGAAGGAGGACTGGCCAAATACAACAATTAGAATCATATGTGTCCAAGCATACTGGCCAAATTGGTACTTGTACATCTTTTTCTTCAATGTCAGAATGAACCACATAAATCCTACACTCAATCAATAAAAACGTGCATAAACGAAGTATTAGCCCCCCTACAATGTTGAAAAATGGCCAGTAAATGTAAAAAACTCGCTTGATGTTTGCCACAAATCTAATAGACACATTGCACAAGCACTGGCTAATGAACATTACAAGGATAACATTAATAAAAGTTACCTGCAATGTACAAGGCGTAGCAGATAACCATATGATACTTAATTAGACTGCTCACTAGCCGATATAAAACCATGTCTGAAGTTACAGTGTTAACCAGGCGTGGATTCAGAATACGTCCATAAACAAACAACATTGCAGTGAAGAAAAAATGCCTGAAAGAATAATGTGAACGAAAAATGAAAATGTCACTTAATGATTTAAAAATGACTTTTTAAATCATCATAAAAAGAATGATTGTACTGCTATGTGAGTAACAATTATGAACATACCAGTTTAATAGCCTAAATCCAGGCAGCTGCCTATCTTCATGAGCTCTCCTGAGTAGATTGAAAAGCTCCTTTGCCATGAAGATTTGAATAACCACTACCATTGCAGTGATGTACAGGTGACCCATATATATTATCAACACAAAGCCTCCAATCATCCATACAGATGAATATGCTCGAATTAGCATGGACTTGTATTTACTTTTGTCGTTAACAAGTAACTGGGTCCCATTTGCTTTGCTAACTTCCGGGATAACCTAATATAAAGACATCATAAAATTAACTTCAAATAGTATACAGAAAATTTTCCAGAATGATACTGCAAGGATTCAGTTCACATCATTTTCATTGAAACTAATCACATCAAATTCATCTATGGAGATAGCAACATTAAGAAGGAACCAAATAGTAATAATAAAAAAACACAGATTTAAAAAATAAAATACAGTACAATTTATCCATGCTTCCAAGTTTTATATTAGATAATTTTGACACCTTTTCATTTTCTCTTCAATTTTCAGGATGACACAGAGTAGGTTGAATCAATTTCTATAAGAAATCTACGAATACAAAATGCTTTTTGATAAGCAAAAGGAAAAGATGATTAAGTGATAAATCAAACTGTAATTAACTAACCTCATTTGAGCGTTTTCGGTGCCTAATCCGACCACTTGTGGTTGATGGGGAAGTGGTACTAGTATCCCTCTGCATTGGTCTTCAATTAGATTTCACCTTATTGGAAGACAATGTGAACAGCACATGTGTAGCCAGAAAGTAGACACCTGCAGAGTAAAATAGATGAAATATACTCCTTTATATATATGAAGCATAACATATCAGATATGATTCAATTTGTAGAACTTCCAAGCAAAAAAGCTAGAACAAATTAGCTTCCATTATATAGCACAAACTCGGAGGATAACAAAAGCATGAAAAATGAAGGTAACTAACTGTAGACTTAAATTTTAAGCAGGGAAGTTTAGCTAAATGAACTTTTCCAGTGATTCATTTTTCTTTAGTTCAATCCAATAGAGATCTTTATAGTTCACTATAACCATATTATCCACAGCCATTTGAGATTGTGCTATTAACTCGTATCATAAGTCTCATTCACCACTTGGAATAATAATCATCTTCTTCAACATTAGGATACCTACATGATCTTCTCACAGCTCGGATACCAATTATTTACCATTATTAGTCTTATCCCTCTTTCCTATCCGACAAAACATTTTAGTTTTTTATAAAAGAAAAAGTACAGATAATGAGTTTTAGTCATCTGCTCTATGTAATATGAACCAAATATCCGATATAACATTTCTGGAATTATAAAACATAATTTAACATGCAATAAATGCCTAATATGTGCAACTTTTTTATTTTCAAAGTACCATTACCACAGAAAAATCCGTCAGTTCTTTTTCGTTTCACTAACCCAAGCTCAGTGAGAAAAATTCAATCTTTGTCTGAAGCTTTCGTCAAAAACAGAAAATAACGAGAAGAAAAAGAGAAAAATCAAACACAAGCGTAACTTTAAGCTCTGACCGGAAAAGCCAACCAATATTAACTTCAATAAAGAATACATGAGGAATCCCACAACTATCAACTATTTTTGGAATCACTGAATGCACAACATCTGCTCAATCTATCAATTCACGACTTGCGACGACTAAATACAAACGTAGGCACAGTTGAAGAGAGTGGGAGTAGTAGTGGACTAGTAGTCAATCGGTATTCTCCAGGGACTCTTCCTCATAGATAAGTAATATTTATCACATGTTACAAGAACGAAATCACAAATTGACGCCAAACCCGACCCCGGAGTGTTTCCTTAAAGTGTTCCTACAACTCCTAATTTTCAGGAATCCCACATTTTCAACAAGTAGCGAACCCTAACAACATAGTCCACTACCTATTCAATAAAACACATTATCGCACAGCCTTCCCTATTAAAAAGAAGCACTCGCAGTAACCCTACATCACTATTCCACACTCTGGAACAAAGTCAATGTATTCCCTTACCCTATTTATAACTCCTCCGCTGTCTACAAAACCGTTAATTACACAGAGTAAAAAACTCGCAAAGAGTTTCCACAAAAAACAAATGCGCACAACTAAAACTTCATCTTCCTCTATAATTTTTCAAGGCAGGAAACAAAGCAAAACGACGAATCTCGAACATGATACATGAGAAGAGCTTCAGATTCAACATCATAGAGAGTTCCTTGAAGTTGAATCATATCTCAAAGCACAACAAATCACACGAAAATGAAAAAATAAACTGGAGACAAGCATATAAACATGTATAGCGGGCGAGAGTGAGATGGCCAAACAGCACGAAACCTGTTTCCGTTGTGGTGACGTTGAAAGACGGAAAAGACGGAGAGAGTGAAATGAAGAAGACAAAAGAGGAAGACTGAGAAATAATAGCTATCGAAGGTGAGAATAGAATATAAGAAACGCGAAGCAAAGCGCGCACACACACCGTAGCAGTGAAGCCTTATTCGCTTATTCGAAAGTAAGAGAACGAGAAATTCTCTCTTGCCGAAGCACAGCTCACACAGAAGAAGGGTATCATTATTGTGACGGAGTCTTTTTTATTTTTAATACTTTTTTATTACGAAACTATTCTCTTACTTCTTCTTTTACAACAAAAATAATAATATTAATAATATTAATAATAATAATATTTTTCTTTTTCTTTTTCTTTTTTTATTTCTGGTTCAGTTTTACTTGATTCTCGAAGAATCTTTTCTAGAAGGAGAGGTCAATTTGGGTTTGATACTTAAGAATAGTGACTGAGGATTCGCAGGAATATCGATTAGTTTTGGAGCATTAAAAATAGAGCAAAGTAGAAACAAAGGAGATGGATTCCACTTTCGAAATTTTCTATACTTGACAAAAAAAATGCACAAAAACAAATTCTTATGTACATATTTTTATTTCTTTTTATAATTTTATTCAATAATAGTCTAACAAATAATACGTCAACAAATATTACTAATATTCTTGCAAACGCAACCCCAAACAGAAAGAAATATACAGATAGTATCACTTTATTAAGTCAAAGAGAAAAGAAGAAAACTTAGTTTTCATTTTTTTTCTATTTTTTCTCTTCAATTTATTAAATTTTAACATGTATTCCTTCCCTTAAACTCCTTCCTCTCAAATATATACAGGATAAATGAAAATAAATCAAAACCGAAAGAAAACAACCAGATAAAAAGGAGATACAATAAAATATAAACATGTTACTGTTGAAATAAATACTTAAACCAGTCTATATATAAAATAGTTTAACCTTTTTTACCAATAATAAACTTAAAAATAGGCACAATATCACCTGACAAAATCTTAAAATGTGAAGAACAAATCTAAATTATAATCATATTTTGTAAATTTTCACTAAATTTTTATGATTATTAGCGAAAATATACGAGTTTATGTATTCCTAATTTTATTTTTATATGTTCAAAAAGATAAAATGTGAATTTTGTAAGAAGAAAAATTAAGGAGTTCTGTGTTATTTTTCATTTAAGGACTTGTGTGGTTATATATATATATATATATATATATATATATATATATATATATATATAAGATTACGAAATATAATTAATAATACGAAAAGTGAAAAAAATGAGTTAAAAATAAGAGAAGAGCTGGATAAAAATTTCTTGAAGAAATTTATATTTAAAGACTTATAAAACACAATCGTGCTTCAAACAGGAGAATGTTTATAAAGGAGAATTATTCACAAGAAAATTGACAGGTAAAATTCAAGATATGAAGTGATGCCTTTCGCTTTCGCTAACTTAGTTTGTAAGAATTGTCACATCTCAAATTCAAAAACATTACACTGCATTTTTAATTATTTATAAATTCTCAACCAATCTTCAACCCTTACCTTTTTTATTAGGTGCTTATAGGCATGAATCTTCACTTTTTTATTATGTTGAGAAGGTATAATATTTTTTTAAGAGTAATTATTTTTTTGTCATGAATTATAAATGATAATTCTAGTTAATTTTGAAAGATATAATAACAGTGTTTTGTTTTAGGATTCAGAGTTTTTGTACTGTATGGGTCGACCAGTCAAACGACCGTCAATAGATGAAATTACTTCGAAAAAAGTCTACAGTCATGTGATCAACAACGATCGATTACAATCAAATTTTTGTTCAGTGCCAGCAATTGGATTGTTCCTAAGATTTCACCCTAGGCTCCATTTATAAAAAGTTATGTGCAACAATCAACTCGGTAGCCGAATGGTCTCCCGTGGTGCAAATAGTTGGACTGTCCCCAGGATTTCAATATGGGATTTATCTATACAAGTTATATACAACAATCACAGGCCATTAGGTGTCTGAACCACATCATAATGAGCAACTAGTTTTGTGATTAGCGTTAACAAGTCAGTAATCAATTTAAAAGACAATTAGCGTTAACATGATTAAGTCGACCTTAATCAAATGTATGGTTGTTAAGACTTTTCTCTCGCATTTATTACGACATTATTGTTTTCTCCGATCAAACAATTTCAATTCTTGCATAATGCCTGATAATCAATCCAATCTACTTCAGACAAGTTTGTTTATATTATATTAGCAAACTTAATATTTTTCAATTTGATTTAAAGTGTTTAAGTGTTTTAAATCCAATGTCAAAACAAATTTCACAAACAATTCACTTATATTTTGGAACAAAACCACAAACCCTTTAATTAGCAGGATTCTCATGTTATTTTGACCACAATAACCAAATCATGCATTGCATTTCTTTCCAAAGATCATATTTTTTGGTACTAAAAATGGAAAATGAAGGAATCAAAATCAAAATCCCCTATATATTTTTTCTTTAATTATATGTAATATATATTATATTAATATAAATTAAATTAGGTAAAAATTTATTTCTTTTATAAAATACTAGCATAAACATAAACGTTATCGTGCACATGTGTATGCATTTTATAAATATATAATATTATATTAGTAGTTGATGATATTGTAGTATCACTAGGTTAATATACAACTGTTAATGAACAGGGATGTCAACAAAATTCGTATCCGCAGGTATGCACGGATAAAACCCGCAACAGATAGGAAACAGATTTTAAAATAATGGTGGTTAGATTCTTACCCCACAACGGAGTGAATTACTTCTAGATAATGTGGAGGCGTTGATGTGTCTCCAAGACTGGTTATGGACCAACATGGAAGGTAATAAAATTAACACTTTTACTTAGATATTTTAATTAAGTGATTGTTAGAAATTTTTAATGAACTTCTTATGTTTTGATGCTCTTTTAGATTAAAATTGGACAACATGAAACTCCATACAATATTGCAAGAGGTGGACATTGATGAAGTTAGTAATTTCTTTAATATTTCATTCAAAAATAAACTACAATATAAATTGTTAGGGATTTTTTATTTGTTTGTTTTTCAAGAATCAATCGAAGAAATGGGACTTGTTGATCCAAGCACTAATTATGGTTAAATATTTGTTTTTTTAAATATTTTTGTAAATACCCGCGGGTACCCGTGGATACCTGCATATATGAAAAAAAATAGGCGGGTACCTGCATAACGGATACCCGACAGATATGAGTACGGGTACGGGGCAAATATTTATCCAACGAGTAGGGTACGGGGGAGCTACTACCCGTACCCTACCCGACTCGTTGACATCCCTATTAATGAATAAAAAAAGAAGAAGAAAATAGTTGTTAGAATAAATTTTTTAGAAAACATGTAAAAAATAATTATTAGTCTTTAAAAACAAATAAATAATTAGATTGTACATGGTAAATTAAAAATAAGTAATTGTGAACACAAAAATAGAGATTCCTCTTTATATATAATTATAAATAACATTTAATGTTAATGAATAATAAAACATAAATTAAATATAATAAAAAATAAACAAATTTATTGAGATATTTTTTATATCCTCTTTCATTGTCTTTGAGTTTTTCATATATTCTCTCTTACATGTTACACTTTCCATTGTTTCCGGAAAAAAAATGAACTTAGACACAAACTCATTATTGTTTCTCATATGTTCTATTCCATTATCTATATCTATATCTATATCTATATCTATCTATCTATCTATCTATAACAATAAAGGGGATTCCTCTTTTTTGTCCACATTTCATAATACCCGTTTTACCCTTAATTATTTTAAAAATTAATTATTTTATAAATAATTTACTTTTAATCATTTTTCTACAAATCTCTTTTGTCTTAAATTATTATTTAAATTTTCCTTTTACATATCTTTTTTTTTAATTTTATATTTAACAATTATTTTAATATATATATATATATATATATATATTTGTTATTGATCTTAAATTTTTTGAAAATTAAAAAATGCGAATACAAAGGCGCGAAAGCGCCGATGTGTTCGCTAGTTAAAGATAAAAGGGATAACACTCTCTTTGTTCGACTTGATAGTGAAATATTAATTTAATAAATATTATTTTTCATTTCATGAGTTTTTTTTTATGTATTTTTTCTTATAAATATTGAAGGAAAAGTTAATGTCTAACTTACATAATTGTAACTTGATTATCATAATTTTTTTAATAATAAAATCTCTCGATTTCTTATTAGATTTTGATAAAAATAAATTTAAACTGAAAAAAAATATATAGATAAAGAATAAAAGAATATATATATATATATATATATATATATATATATATATATATAAAAAATAAAAAAAAAAATATATGTATATATAAAAACAAGACCGATTCTACTTTTCTACATATTTTGAATTCTTTACTATTTTGAAAGATGATACTAAAAATTGTTGAATTAAAAAAATTCTTTTTTAAAATTAAAATATTTATGTACAGGTGAGAGTTGAGATTATTCTTTTCCAATATATTTAAATTTTAAGTATATTATTTTGAGAGAAATCCTAAAATGATTCACATCATTATATTTATATATATCATTTTTGCTCCCACGTTTTATAGTAATTATTGTATATGATCTCTTATTGAATTGTCCTTAATCTCTATCTGGATTATCCTTTTCTCAATGTCTCTCCCTACTTCAATCTTGTTGCTTTTGATATCCAGTGTTTTAGTCCAATTATTTTCTATGTTTCTTATATTTTTCTACACGATCTTCCATTTCGATCGCGCTTTAATTCTTGTTAATTTAAAAGTCATAAGTAATTTAAAATCTAAAACAATGTTTTTTATCTAAAGGGTATAAAAAATTCTTATTAATTGATAATTGGGTAAAGACAAAAGGCATTCAGAAATCATTTGAACCTCTCATTTCCATCTCTTTGTAAACAATTTTCCTCCATAAGCATTATACTTTTTGAAACACCATTATGTTTTGTGAGTTTGAAATATAAATCTCTTTTCAAAAGTTTATTACTGGTCTACTTTTACCATTCTCTATTATTTTTATTATTTTCACTTTTATCAATTAACTTTTGTAATATATATATATATATATATATATATATATATATATATATATATATATATATATATATATATATAAGGAAGCACTATATTGTTTTTTAAGTTTATAAATATAAATCTCTTTAAAAATTTATTTGAGGGTCCCATGGAATTTCACAAATAAAATGTCTGCAATCTCCACGTTTATCAAAAACATGATTGATATTTTATGTCAAAGCCTTTATAGATATATGTACTGAAAGTCAAACGGATATGTTCGTTGGTTGACTAAAAAAACTTCGTCAATAATCTGTGTAATTCTAGACTATTAAAAAAAAAAAATACTATTAATGTATTAATATTAAAGAGTACTTATATAAAAAATGTATGAAGACTAAATGATATTTTTTTTATATTCAGAAAAATAAAACAATAGAAAGTTTAACTTTTAGGTTGAGTGTTTTTTAAATAACAAAGATAATTTTATATATATATATATATATATATATATATATATATATATATATACTGTCATTTATTTACACACAATTCTGTATGACCAATTTGTTGAATTTTGAAATGATTACTTCAAAATTCATATTTAAATGTTTTTATTCATTATCAATATAATTTTGTTATACCAATACACGGAAATTACCTTTCACTTCTTACATTTTTGTTTTGATAGCCCTTAATTATTAATGTATCTATTTAAAAAAAATAAAAATTCTTTTCATTATTTCTATATTTTACATTTACTTTTATTCTTTCTATTCAATCTTCTTATTTCTTTCATATTATTTTCACGTTCGATTCAATCATATCCTTAAGATGTGAAAGATAGTCTGTCTGAAAAATTAACTTGATTTTCAACCATTTTCCAATCCCACAAGATATTAGATATAAAAATAACAATTCACAAACACCAATAATTGAGATGATTCAAACTCAAAATGTGTGAGATCGTGTTGATTTTTTACGTGTTGATTTTTTTACACGATAAAAACTAATCCCAAACGCATTGAACACATGCAATTTATAATTGAAAAGAAAAAGAACACAAAAGATCACGGAACTGAAAGACAGTTTAGGAAATTTCATATTCAGAAGTATATGCTTAGCTAACTAAACACCATTAATGTGAAAATAGAATCTGGGTTGCATAAGAAATGAACACCACTGTTCTTGTTCTTTGAAGAAATTATTGAACTCCTAGCAATAATTTTTAGATAAAACTGGCGGAAGAAAAGAGAGTGACAACACAAAAGACAATGAAGTCAAATTCAATGCACAAAGCCTCAGTCTAGAAAAGCCAATTAACCGCAATTTTTTATTGTCTACTCTAATGTTAAGAAACAGGATGAATTTATTCTTATGCCTTTGATCAAGATTTTGAATATATGAAATAAAAAATAAAATAGACATTTTTTTTAGTATATATCAATTCTAATATCTGTCGTCCATAGATAATATAATAAAAGAAGTATAAATTATTACGAAAGATATTCTTATGCACATTACATCACATTTAAAAATGCAACACAAAAAAAAAAATAAAAATGAAACAGCCTAAGCAAAGTTTGGATACAGCCTGGTCAATAAAATTGGCCAAACTTTCGGCAATTAGATTCTTGGTTAAGTCTTTACAGATCAACAAAGTTATTCTAAAACAATATGCTAATAGGTCTAAGTAATTGATAATACATGGTAAAGGCATGCATTATTGAAGAACAAGGTGATTAATTTTACAGGTTTCTGAGAATAACATGTGGTCAATGGCTTCAGTGTGGTCCCCTTCCACTTTTTAAGGCACAATCTCATAGAAATTCAACTCAACTTTCAATTCTCTAACTCAGGTGTGTGCATGGTCAAACTACTAAAAAACTCATTAAAAAACAAGATTTCATGTCTCCGGATAAAAAATCTCAAATTTGATGTTTTTTTATTTATCAGTAATTAAAAATCCTCGCATTTGAGTTGAGAAATTAAAAACTTTGAAAAAAATGATGTAAGAGAAAAGAGGCTAGATGGTCATATAGATAAGCTTAAACACAGTTAGATCAATCATGTATTGTCACTTCTGCAAACTATCACTATCCATCAAATTAGCTTAGTTGTCCATATATTTCGTGTTTGAATAACCTTAGTCATACGAATTTGTAAAAAAATTATTTAATTTATATATAAATTAAACAAATTAAAAATATAAAAAATATATTTATAAAATGTATTGAAACATATCCTCGCTATCCTTTTTATCAAGCATAAAAAAACAATAATTTAAAAGAACTTTCCTCTAACTTCATTTTTAAAGTTAAATATATTTTTTATCTTCAAATTACTTTTAAAATTTGTATTTTATCCTTAAAATAAAATTATAAATATTTTGCTTTTATATTTTATATATTTTATGAAAGTGGCATAAAACATTTTCACAGACCAATAATTAAAAGTATTTTCCATGTGACAAATGAAATTTGAAAGTAAAGTATAATATAATATCTATATGTCATTTGTTGAAAGATCTTAAAAATAAAATATGTATATAATTTAGTTAGGAATAAAATATAATTTCTAAAAATGATTTAAATACCAAAACACATATTTATCCGGATTGATGATTTTATTCTTCCTTTATTCTATATTATTAAGGTGCATATAGTTTGTTTGACTGCAATAATGATACGTTTGTTACAGTTGATTTTTTTTTGAAGCCCAGCTTCTAGTATCTCTTTCATTTTTTTTCTGTAAAAATATTTTAGTTCCTCAGTGAATTAACAGAATTAGTTGCTGAGTTAAATTCTAAATTCTAAAATCAAAATTATAAATTTCAAAATAAAAATGTTTAACACTGCTCATTTCTTTTTTTTTCTTTTATGTTTAGGTATTGCAAAAGTCTTAACATGTTCAATGATAACAATTTTGAATATACATTCCTATTTAGTTATAGAGAGAGCCTTTAAAAAGTAAATAATTGAAAATAAAGATGTATAATAGGAAGATAATTTGTAATCCCCATTTCCGTTCAGCTTTTATGAGTTTGGGCCTGGCCTTTTCGCAGGCCCAAGACCAGCCCATAGAAAGGACCCCAACACTATGCCTAGCTCTCACACTCTCACTTTTCCCCTTTTCAGAAAAAAAAAAAATCAGTTCTCTTCCTTCTCTCCCTGCTGAGGCTTGAGAACTCTTCTAGGGCACAATGGACTTCTCCTTAAGCCAGCTGGAATCCTTCCGTTCACAAGTGAGTAACTCTTAGGGTCTCCTAGCATTCTTTTTCCTCTTATTCCTCATTGTTTGGATGCATGGGTTGGCGTAGGGTTTAACTTTATGCCATATGTTGTCCCAGTTTTCGTGTTGCAGCTCAGTACTGTAGTTCCTGAAGCTGTAGTCCTCCAAGTTGTGAGCTTGTTCCTTTTAGCATCCAAAAAGGTAAGGGGAAGCTAAGGTTGCGTTTCTTTTTATATTTTGCTTGTTTCTGGACTGTACTGTGCCGGTAAGGCTTGAATGTTGCTATTGAGTGTATGAAAATGATTTATGAGTGTTTATGTTTGGTTGAACGAGAAATGCATGTGCCAACAGGTGAGAAACCTGCTAATCTTGCCCAAGCGAGTGACTCTCGCCTAAGCGAGGGTAGCAGGGTTTCGTCTTGGATTTCATCTCGAGTTGCCGCCTAGGCGACTTGCGTTATTTTTGAGCGAGACACTGTCGCTTGAGCGAGAACTCGCATGAAATCCCACAAAGGCCACTGTTGAACTCTCGCCTAGGCGAGAAGGGGTCGCCTGAGCGAGAGTAACCCTTACGCCTGGGCGAGGACCTTCAGTTTAGGCGAGATTTCGTGTTAGGGGCTGTTGTGTTGGTTGATGTGACTCCATACTGTGTTAATTATTTTCTTTGCTCATAGTATGTGGCCATGCTTAGTATGTATGCTTGAATGGGACTGGAATGAACGTGTTGTTGTGTAATAAGCTATGATTTCATTTATTGAGCATTGGGATGCATGTGATAAGTATGTAATGTGAAACATGATATGCTTGCTGGTGGAACCAAATGAGAATTGGGTGATGATAGGCATGTGAAATGTATTGGTGAGGGAGTTTCATGGGAAACCCCTAGTGATATGTGTATATATATATATACATACATATATATATATGTATATACATATATATATATACATATATATATATATATATATATATATATATATATATATATATATATGCATGCCTAGTGTATACCTTGATATAGGAGATGTCTAGATAAATGAGGGTATCCTGAACTCTAATAAGCATTCAGGCTCACGTAGAGCAGAATGGGTTATGTGGTGAGAGTGGCAGGAGGTCCTTGTCTTGGGATAGTTTGGGCCCGAGACAATAGAGGATTAACTCTGTATGTGGTTGGGTGATAACCCCCTGCGTCTAGACTATGTAGAGTTTAGAAACCAGCACAGGCGCATACTTCCTTTAGAATTCTATATCAAGTGTATGATCCGGATATCGAGTCATAGTAACTGCATTTGATGGTCCTCACATGATTCTGAGTGTTTCCTAATTATATGTTAATAGTTTGCTTTGCTTTGCCTTATATATGCTCTATAAATTGTTAAAGAATATTTTCACTCTAGCTTACCCTTTTATTTTGTTTATCTTCCTGTTTCGTTTTCTCTTTGCGATGATCACCCTGTTGATGGGAGCAGATGGGAAACACGTTGAAGGTGGACCTGATGGTAATAGTGGTGCGGCGTAGAGGGTCCTGTCACCTCTGGCTCTTGGGGAGAATTTTTATGGCATCAGTGCCTTTTGTTTTTCCTAGCTCTAAAGGTTTTGTTTTGTGTACTGCTGAACCCCTGTGGTGCATGTTTTGTTAGAGGTATGTGTGATAGATATGCCTCATTTTCTTTAAGTACTTCTTGGATGATTGTAATGGTAAATCCTTATATGTACTGTTTCATCTGATAACTCTTCTATTCCATAAATTATGCGATGTTTTATTTAGTAGATTGCTCTATTTAAATGGGATGTCATATTTTTATGGTATCAGAGCCTTCGTTCCTTAGTGTCTGTGGGCTATGTGTTTGCTTAGCTTTCGTAGTGCCTTTCTTGTCGTGTTCAAATGAGTTTCTAGTCTAACCAAGTTTCTAATGGTTCTTTCTATGTGTCCAGTGTTATGGCACCCCCTCGTATAACTCCTCCTCCACCCCCTCAGAACGACGGACAAGATCTTGCTAGGGCGATCGAGGCTATGGCTGCAGCCTTGACGCAACAGAGCAACGCCATGTTGCAACAACATGAGGCGGCGATGCAACGCCAAGAGGCCTCCCTGGAGCAGCAACACCTGGTGATGCAGCAGATGGAGGCTGCTAGGCAGGCTGCTGATGATGCCTAAAGGCAGCACATGGATTCTCTCCGCCAGTTAGGGGAGAATGCTGCTGGTGCTCAGATGTATGGTCCTCATCCCCAACCTCCACCCCCTGAATGTAGTTTGGAGGATTTCTTGAAGCACTAACCTGCCAAGTTTGATGGCAAGACGAGTCCCGACCAGGCGGACCAGTGGATGAAAGACATGGAGCGCATCTTCAATGCCAAGAGATGCCCCAATGAGAGCAGGCTTGCTTTCACAGTCTATATGCTCACAGGAGATGTTGAGCATTGGTGAGCCAGTATGAGGCTGGTTATGGAGGAGAGGCTTGAGGAGGTCACTTGGGAGGCCTTCAAGAGGAAGTTCTTGTTAGAATATTTCCCTGATAGCGTGAGATACACTAAAGAGGTGGAATTCCTCCAGCTGGTACAGGGGGATAAATCTGTAGCAGAGTATGCAGAGAGATTCAAGCATCTGGGACGCTTCTACACCATGTCGCTAGATGAGGAGTGACGCTGCAGAAAGTTTGAAAATGGGTTACGTGGAGATATCAGGTTGATGGTGGCACCACTTTCCATCAAAGACTTTGTAGCTTTGGTGGAGAGAGCTCGTGTTATGGAGCAGATGAAGGCTGAGATAGAGACTCAGTAGGTTCAGCAACAGTAGAAGGCTAGTGGATCATCTGGGTCCCGACTTAGGGTGGAAGAAAGGAAGAAACCCTATTCTAGGCTGCAACCTCAGGTGGCCAGAGGATTCACCCCACAGTAGTCATCGGTTTCTAGATGCTATCAGTGCAACGGACCACATCTGAGGAGTGCATGCCCGCAATTGACAAGCACGCGGAGATGCCATGGTTGTGGGAAGACGAGGCACTTGATTAAGGACTGCCCCTCCTCTAGAGGGACTGTAGTGAGGTCCCCGGTGCAGGCTCCAGCTCAGACTCGTTAGGGGAGAGGGGGTAGCAGGCCCCAAGCGGCAGGCCGAGAGTATCTATGACCAGGGCGAAGGCGACAGGCTCAGGTAATCTTGTTGTTGGATGTTGCTTGATTGCGGGAAAACCTCGATGTGTGTTGTTTGATTCTGGAGCGACACACTCTTTTGTGTTAGAGTCTTGTGTGCATGAGTTGGGTCTGCCGGTTAGTGAGTTACAATTTGATCTTGTAGTGTCTACGCCGGCATCTGGGTTAGTCAGAACGTCTTCTGTGTGTACTAGATGTTCAGTGGAAGTAGAGGGGCGCATGTCTAAAGTGAACTTGATCTGCCTACCTCTACAAGGCTTAGACGTGATCTTGGGAATGGATTGGCTCTTTGCCAATCGTGTTCTCATTGATTGTCGGGAGAAGAAGTTGTTGTCTTCTCAGGGTATTTTAAAAGAGATTAAGGAGGGTACTCAGTGTTTCTTGATCTATGCTCAGTTGGAGGTGGAGAAAGACGGGAGAATAACGGTAATTTCCGTCGTGCGAGAGTTTGAGGATGTGTTCCCTGGAGAGGTACCAGGTTTACCCCCAAAGAGAGAAGTAGAGTTCTCCATTGATCTGGTACCAGGAGCGGGTCCCGTGTCGATAGCTCCTTACCGCATGGCTCCTGCAAAGTTGGTAGAATTGAAGAAGCAAATTGAAGAGTTGCTTGAAAAACAATTCATACGACCTAATGCTTCACCATGGGGAGCTCCAGTGTTACTAGTCAAGAAGAAGGATGGCGGTTCAAGATTGTGTGTGGACTACCGTCAATTGAACAAGCTGACCATAAAAAACAAGTATCCCTTGCCAAGAATAGATGATTTGATGGATCAGCTATATGGAGCGTCGATATTCTCCAAGATTGATCTCCGGTCGGGTTACCACCAGATCTTGGTGAAGGCAGAGGATATCCAGAAGACTGCCTTTAGATCCAGATACGGGCATTATGAGTATGTGGTTATGCCATTTGGTGTGACAAATGCTCCAGCTTTGTTCATGGATTACATGAACAGGATCTTTTGTCCGTTTCTGGATAAGTTTGTCGTGGTCTTTATAGACGACATACTCATTTACTCCAGGACGCATGAGGAACATGTCGAGCACCTGAGGATAATGCTTGGTATCTTGAGGGAGAAACAACTGTTTGCCAAGTTGTCGAAGTGTGACTTCTGGATGAGGGAGGTGTAGTTCTTGGGGCACGTGATATCGACTCAAGGTATAGTTGTGGATCCAGCTAAGGTGGAGGCAGTGATACAGTGGGAATGTCCCAAATCCGTGACGAAGATTCAGAGCTTCGTGGGTCTAGCTGGCTACTACAGGAGGTTTATAGAGGGGTTCTCCAAGATAGTAGCACCCCTGACTCAGCTAACCAGGAAGGACCACCCTTTTGCATGAACTGATAGGTGTGAGGAGAGCTTCAGGGAGCTTAAGCAGAGGCTGACGAGTGCTCCGGTATTGGTAATTCCGGATGTGAGTAAACCCTTTGAGGTTTACTGCGATGCCTCTCAACAGGGCCTTGGGTGTTTCTTGATGCAAGAGAGGAAGGTGGTGGCTTATGCTTCAAGGCAGTTGAAGGTTCATGAGAAGAACTACCCTACTCATGATTTAGAGCTAGCGGCACTAGTTTTTGCTTTGAAGATTTGGAGGCACTATCTTTACGTTGTGCAGTTCTGGGTGTTTAGCGACCATAAGAGCTTGAAGTACCTCTTTGATCAAAAAGAGTTGAATATGAGGCAGAGGCAGTGGATAGAGTTCCTAAAGGACTATGACTTTGAACTTCTCTACCACCCAGGGAAGGCGAATGTGGTGGCAGACGCATTGAGTAGGAAGACAATGCATGTGGCACACTTGATGATAAAAGAAATGGAGTTGCTTGAGAGCTTCAGAGACATGAAGCTACAGTTCGAGTTGGAGCCAGAATTCATTAGGTGTAGCACTTTGGTTATATCTAGTGACTTCCTAAGATTGATAAAGGAGAAGCAAGCAGAGGATGCTAGCTTACAGAGGGTGAAAGAGCTGGTGGGATCGGAACAGGCCAAGGAGTTTGCCTTGGGTAGTGACGGTGTGTTGAGGTTCAGAGGCAGAGTCTGTGTGCCAGATAATGCTGATATGAGGAGATTGGTTCTTGAGGAGGGACACAAGAGTCGTCTTAGTTTGCATCCTGGCATGACTAAGATGTACCAAGACCTCAAGGAGAACTTTTGGTGGCAAGGCATGAAGAAGGAAGTTGCACAGTTTGTAACAGCCTGTTTAACTTGTCAAAAGGCTAAGGTGGAGCATCAGAAACCTGGTAGAACGCTCCAGCCCTTGGATATTCCGGTGTGGAAGTGGGATAACATAACTATGGATTTTGTTACCCACTTGCCTCGCACCGTGAGAGGACATGATGCTATATGGGTGGTGGTGGATCGTTTGACAAAAAGTGCTCACTTTTTGGCAGTGAATCTCCGAATGTCTATGGCCAAGTTGGCCCAGCTCTACGTTCGAGAGATAGTGAGACTTCATGGAGTACCCAGTAGCATAGTGTTTGACAGAGACCCCCGGTTCACTTCAAGGTTCTGGCAGACGCTGCAGGAGGCTATGGGTAGTAGGCTAAGGATGAGTTCTGCTTATCATCCTCAGACGGATGGCTAGTCAGAGAGGGTGATTCAGTCCTTGGAGGACTTGTTGAGGACGTGCATCCTGGATCATCTTGGTAGTTGGGATGAGGTGTTGCCGCTGGTGGAGTTCACCTATAACAACAGTTACCAGACGAGTATAGGGATGGCGCCTTATGAGGCTTTGTATAGGAGGAGGTATAGAACTCCCTTATGTTGGTACCAGGATGGAGAATCAGTTTTAGTAGGGCCAGAGTTGTTGTAGCAAACCTCAGAGAAGGTGTTTATGGTGAGAGATAGACTGCAGGCATCACAAAGTCGCCAAAAAGCTTATGCAGATTGGAGGAGAAGGCCCCTGGAGTTTGAAGCTGGGGAGCATGTGTTCTTGAGGGTGACCCGAACCACCAGCGTGGGAAAGGCTATCCGCTCCAAGAAGCTGTCTCCCAAGTTTTTAGGTCCATATCAGATCTTGAGGAGGATAGGACCTGTAGCATACGAGATTGCTCTGCCACCCCAGTTGGCTAACCTCCACCCGGTTTTTCATGTCTCACAACTACGAAAGTATGTTTTTGACCCATCACACGTGTTGGAGGCGGAGGATGTGCAAGTCAGGGAGGATCTCCGAGTAGTGGTACAACCCGTGGCAATAGAGGATCGCCAAGTCAAGGAACGAAAAAGGAGAGCCACTCGTCTTGTTAAGGTCATCTGGGATCGGAGGACAGGTGACTCTACATGGGAGCTAGAGGAGAACATGAGGAGTTCATATCCACACCTTTTCTGGTAAGTTTCCTTTTCGAGGATGAAAAATTCTATTGTTGGGGAGATTGTAAGCCCCATTTCTTTTCAGCTCTTACGAGTTTGGGCCTGGCCTTTTCGCAGACCCAAGGCCAGCCCATGGAAAGGACCCCAACCCCTGCCTAGCTCTCACACTCTCACTTTTCACCTTTTCAGAAAAAATCAGTTCCTCTTCCATCTCTCTCTGCTGATACTTGAGAACTCTGCTAGGGCACAATGGACTTTCTCCTTGAGCTAGCTGGAATCCTTTCGTTTTCAAGTAAGTAACTCTTAGGGTCTCCAAGCACTTCCCTCTTATTCCTCACTGTTTGAATACATGGGTTGGCGTAGGGTTTAACTTTATGCCATGTGTTGTCCAGTTTTCGTGTTGCAGCTCGCTACTGTAGTTCCTGAAGCTCTAGTCCTCCTTAGTTGTGGGCTTGTTTCTTTTAGTGTCCAAAAAGGTAAGGGAAGTTGGGGTTTTCATTTTCTTTAAAGTATTTCATGTATTACTGGATTGCTCTTGTGTCTTTGGTGCTTGAACCTTGTTGTCAGATGTATGAAGTTGGTTATTGGGTGTGTGTGTTTGATTGAATGAGAAAATGCATATGCTAGACGGTGAGAAACCTGCTAATCTTGCCCAAGCGGGTAGCCCTCGCCTAAGCGAGAATAGCAGGGACTCACCCCTGAATTTCACCTCGAGTGGTCGCCTCCTAGGCGACTGGCATTGTTTTTGAGCGAGGCACAGTCTCGCCTAAGTGAGACGCTGTCGCCTGAGCGAGAATTCGATGAAATTCTTGCAGTGGCCACTGTTGAACTCTCGCCTAGGCGAGAAGGGGTCGTCTGAGCGAGGGTAACCATTACGCCTGGGCGAGGACCTTCAGTTTGGGCGAGAATTAGTGACAGGGGCTGTTGTGTTGGCTGATGTGACTCCATACTGTGTTAATTATTTTCTTTGCTCATAGTATGTGGCCATGCTTAGTATGTATGCTTGAATGGGACTGGAATGAAAGTGTTGTTGTGTGATAAGCTATGATTTCATTTGAGTGAACATTGGGATGCATGTGATAAGTATGTAATGTGAAACATGATATGCTTGCTGGTGGAATTTCATGAGAATTGGGTGATGGATAGGCATGTGAAATGTATTGGTGAGGGAGTTTCATGGGAAACCCCTAGTGATATATATATATATATATATATATAGAGAGAGAGAGAGAGAGAGAGAGAGATGCATCTCTAGTGTATACCTTGATATAGGAGATGTCTAGATAAAGGAGGGTATCCTGAACTCTAATAAGCATTCACGCTCACGTAGAGCAGAATGGGTTATGTGGTGAGAGTGGCAGGAGGTCCTTGTCTTGGGACAGTTTGGGCCCGAGACAATAGAGGATTAACCCTGTGTGTGGTTGGGTGATAACCCTCTGCGTCTAGACTTTGCAGAGTTTAGAAACCAGCACAGGCGTGTACTTCCTTTAGAATTCTATATCAAGTGTATGATCCGGATATCGAGTCATAGTAACTGCATTTAATGGTCCTCACATGATTCTGAGTGTTTCCTAGTTACATGTTAATAGTTTGCTTTGCTTTGCCTTGTATATGCTCTATAAATTATTAAAGAATATTTTCACTCTAGCTTACCCTTTTATTTTGTTTATGTTCCTGTTTCGTTTTCTCTTTGCGATGATCACCCTGTTGGTGGGAGTAGATGGGAAGCACGTTGAAGGTGGACCTGATGGTAACAGTGGTGCGGCGTAGAGGGTCTTGTCAGCTCTGGCTCTTGGGGAGCATTTTTATGGCATTAATGCCTTTTGGTTTTTCTAACTCTAGAGGTTTTGTTTTGTGTACTGCTGAACCCCTGTGGTGCATGTTTTGTTAGAGGCATGTGTGATAGATATGTCTCATTTTCTTTAAGTACTTCTTGGATGACTGTAATGGTAGATCCTTATGTGTACTGTTTCATCTGATAACTCTTCTATTCCATAAATTATGCGATGTTTTATTTAGTAGATTGCTCTATTTAAATGGGATGTCACAATTTTAACATACGAAAAATTATTAGCTTATTCTTTTTATATTTAACTTCATAATTATATACGAAAAAAAATATATGCTGTATTTTAATGACCAAATTAATTAGAGTATTCTCAACTTCATGTATTTATATTTATTTATTTTAAAAATAACCGTCCTCTTAACCTTTTTTGTCTGGACATTCTTTTAACAAAAAGCAATTTCGAAAGAAAGAAACGGAGCTTAATAATTGAAGAATATTATAAACATTAAAATTTACCCGACCCGATAGAGCTGAATCCGAATACAAAAAATGGATCCAAATGAATGAAATGAAGAGTGTGACTGTATCAAGTGTGTAGTTGTAGTTTTTGGCTCTCTTTTGCTAGCTTTGTCAGTTCTCACTCTCCAAAAACACATAATCCTCTTCCTTGTGGAAGCAGCCACCTTCAACAAAGGTGGCTCCCTCTGTGCCCAGTAATCTCCCATCTCACTTGGGTCACAGTCTTGTCAGGGCAGCTTTGAATGTCGGTGATTTTAGACGTGCCCAACAACTGTTTGATAATATTCCTCAACCAGACCCCACCACTTGTTACGCATTAATTTCAGCTCTCACTAGTCATGGACTTCCACATGAGGCTTTAAGGCTCTATGCTTCGCTACGGGCACGTGGGATCAAACCCCAGAACACTGTGTATCTGGCTGTTGCCAAAGCCTCTGGTGCCTCTGGTGATGTCTTGAGAGTCAAGGAGGTTCATGATGATGCCATTCGATGTGGGATGATTTCTGATGTTTTCTTGGGAAATGCATTGATTCATGCCTATGGGAAGTGTAAATGCACTGAAGGTGCAAGACGGGTTTTTGATGATTTGGTTGTGAAAGATGTGGTTTCTTGGACCTCCATGTCGTCATGCTATGTCAATTGTGGATTGCCCAGACAAGGCCTAGCTGTTTTTCACGAAATGGGACGGAATGGGGTGAAGCCTAATTCAGTGACAGTGTCTAGCATTTTGCCTGCGTGCTCCGAATTGAAAGATCTGAAGTCTGGAAGGGCTATTCATGGATTTGCAACGAGACATGAGATGATGGAAAATGTGTATGTCTGCAGTGCTCTTGTGAACATGTATGCTAGATGTTTGAGTGTTAAACCGGCTAGACTAGTTTTCGATTTGATGTCTTATCGAGATGTTGTGTCTTGGAATGGAGTTTTATCGGCATACTTCACAAACAAAGAATATGAGAAGGGTCTTGCCCTGTTTTCCCAAATGAGGAGCAAAGGAGTCAAAGCAGACGAAGCTACATGGAATGCTGTTATTGGGGGTTGCATGGAAAATGGGCAAATAGAGGAGGCAGTGGAGATGCTTAGGAAGATGCAAAATATGGGATTTAAACCTAATCAAATTACAATTAGTAGTTTCTTACCGGCTTGCTCTTTTTTAGAAAGCTTGAGGATGGGCAAGGAGGTACATTGCTATGTCTTTAGGCATTGGTTAGTTTGGGACTTGACAACCATGACGGCTGTGGTATACATGTATGCTAAATGTGGTGACTTGAATCTTTCAAGGAATGTGTTTGATATGATGCACAGAAAAGATGTTGTTGCTTGGAACACGATGATAATTGCCAATGCAATGCATGGAAATGGAAAAGAAGTGCTTTTGCTGTTTGAGAGCATGCTTCAGTCAGGGATGAAGCCCAATTCTGTTACTTTTACTGGTGTTCTGTCTGGTTGTAGCCACTCAAGGCTGGTAGAGGAAGGACTCCAGATCTTTAATTCAATGGGTAGGGATCATCAAGTCCAACCTGATGCTAATCACTATGCATGCATGGTTGATGTCTTCAGCCGTGCTGGTCGGCTTGATGAGGCATACGAGTTTATACAGCGAATGCCTATGGAGCCAACTGCGAGTGCTTGGGGAGCACTTCTTGGTGCTTGTAGAGTTTATAAGAATGTGGAGTTGGCAAGAGTTTCAGCCAATAAATTATTTGAGATTGAACCCAACAACCCTGGAAATTATGTTTCATTATTCAACATCTTTGTCTCAGCCAAATTGTGGAGTGAGGCATCAAAAGCGAGAATATTGATGAAAGAGAGAGGAGTTACAAAAACTCCAGGCTGTAGTTGGCTTCAAGTGGGAAATAGAGTTTACACTTTTGTTGTTGGAGATAAAAATAACATGGAGAGTGATAAAATCTACAACTTTTTGAATGAGTTAGATGAGAAAATGAAATTGGCTGGATATAAGCCTGACACTGATTATGCTCTGCAAGATGTTGACCAAGAGGAAAAAGCTGCGAGTCTTTGCAGCCACAGTGAGAGGCTCGCTGTTGCATTTGGGATTCTTAATTTGAATGGACAGTCATCTCTTCGGGTTTTCAAGAATTTGAGAATTTGTGGTGACTGTCACAATGTCATTAAGTACATTTCTAAAATTGTTGGCGTGACAATCATCGTTCGAGACTCCTTGAGGTTTCATCATTTCAGAAATGGAAATTGTTCTTGTCAAGACTTGTGGTGATTATTTGAATCAGGCTGTTGCTCTTGTCAGGACTTGTTGGATATGATCTTTAAATTTTTTTAGGTTCAACAGGGGTTTGGTCAGCCAATATACCAATGTCAGATTCTTAGCAAAAAATTCCTCTCAAGAAAATGCCTCGATGAGGGTGCTTGCACTGTGCATTCATCATGCAGTTAAAACAATATCAGAGGACCTTTTTTTGATTATTCTCCGTATTTTGTGACAAAAATATGCTGATTGCTTCAGATATATATGGATAGAGTAGAATAGACTGAATGAATATAAGTAGATTTATCATTTTTTTGTTTGCTTTCAGTTGATATACAACTTTCATCGTACTTAGATATGGCAAACAAGAAATTCGTTTGTACAAAATCAGTGTAAAGAAAAGCATGGTGACAAAATTCATGAAATTATTTATTTTGAAATACCCTTCCACTTTTTGCTAAAATGAAAAAAATGGCAAGTGGGTACATTTGATGCATGGACACAACGAATTAAATGTATTCATACCATGGGTTTGGTAAATATTGGAATCTGCGAATGATAACCAAATATTACGAAGTGAATCGATGTACAGTGTTAATCCTCAGCAAATTGCAAGTTGTTAAAGGTACCAATATCTATACCTACTATGGTTGAAATCATCACAAAATGAAAAATTAGTTCTCAATCAAACAGAAAAAAACAAAAATAAACAAAGAATGAATTTAGTGTTTTCTGGATTCCATTTAAAATTTCAAAAAACACAATTCACAAGATCACTCTGTTTTGTAATAATAATTAATTAAAGTCAAGAGCAATCTCAAGAGTTGAATTTTACCTAACACATTCAGTATGTACACTTGAACATCTCTATGTTGCACTTTATAAAGTAAAAACAAAAAAGAATTGAAACTCCTAATTTTGAACAAAGATCGAGACGTGAGTATAACAACCAAAAATATTGACTACAAAGAAATCTTTAAAAACCATTTAAAAATATCAAACTTACAACATTTGCAATATCAAGTATACACATCTTTATTTTAAGTTTTATTTCTATTTAAAGGTATGTTTATCAAAATTACGTTTTGAGTTACTTTGTAAATTAATCACACATGGAAAATATTGATATAAGGCTTCATTATGAATAAAGTCCATCTTATTTCAGTCTAAAATTTTGAAATAATGCAAAATTATACTTCCTTAAATTGCAGGCAATTAAGGTGTGTGGACACAATTTACTTGTTGAAAGAAGTTCTGTGCCTGAATTTTCTCTTCATTGAAAGCCACCTTAGAGCTGTCTCTATGGATGGATGATGTGCAATGAGTACTCTCACCATTGAAAAGTGTAATATTTTTCTTTTGCTAGTTGGAACTTGCACCACTTTTTCCAGTTTCATAATCTTCATGCAGAGTGGATGATATTTTCAGAGTACCTAACCAAAATCTTGCATTCAATCAACTCTTTTCATCTACAAGCATCATACTAATGGCCCACTGATCCTCACTTATCAAAATTGAATAGGGGCCAATTGCTAGCTTCAACAACTGTTTCTTGAGAAAATCAAAAACATGGAACTAAAACCATTTTCATTACTCTTACTGCAACTAACGTAAAATTAAACTAAATTTAACATAAATGCCAACATTTAACAAATATATGACCACAAAATATTTCTATAATAGACATTTACCATAGGTCAAACCTAGATTGTCTCACATTTAGTTTTACTCTGTCTCTGTTTTTGGTTGTCACTCCATTGCCTTTGGAGGATCTCATTCGTTTAGACATAAAGGGAAATACAATATGTTAGAAAATGATTACTCAAATAATACTATTAATAATAAAAATATGAAAATAATATAATAATAATAATTAGAGTGATAATAATACTGAAACATATATATAAATAATGAATATTAATCAGAGATCAACAATTATAATAAAAATAATAAATAAAAGATAAAAGGTAAGGAGTAAAAATATCTTGGGTTGAGACACGCATGACGCTATCTTTAGAGAGAAAACGCTCCTACTGCACAGGGCTAAACAAATATATCAATACACAATCATGTGTTTCTTATCATATGCGTTTCTCTCCCAATATACAACAACCCGTCAGATCGATCGAGTGCAGCGAAGGATCTCAGAACCTTATGAACACCACTGTCTTAAAGATAATATAGAAAAGAAAAAAACACTCTTGAGAAGACTCTAGTATTTGTTATTCTGTGTTATTCTGTCTTTCCCCACCTAGGTGGTATTTATAGGTAGAAAATGAGACAAAGCAGTAAAGTGTAATAAGAATATAGCCGTTAGCCATAAAACACATTAACCCATAAATTAAAGGTCTATAAAAACATGAGTAACAGTAGAATTTTTATTTTAATTATTTATTTTTTAAATTATATTAAAATATTTCTAACAATCCCCACATAATTTAAAAAATAAAACAAAAATATATTATCTTTTAAAACAAAATATTGTAGTTCAGTGTAAGGAACCTTCCGGGTCTGACCTTTACACCTAGTACTTATAAACTTCCACCCGAGAAAATGCAGAGACTTGATTGTCTTGAACTACATCCTTTGTGATCAGGTTTTAGTAAATAACACATACAATATCGGTGTTCATTATAGGTTCTAATTAGTGGGTGCACGTTACGACTTTGTGCATGTATCTTGTTTCATGAATGTCACTTAGAGACTTGCCCATGTCTCACAATGGCGGCCCCACCATCACACTCACTAGGTAAACCCTCAAAGGGTGGTTTGTGACTCATACCCCTACAATAATTGTCATTGGGTTTATTAAGAGGTATTTTATAAAATAATGCACATACCTCAACCATTAGGTTTATTAAGAGGTATTTTATACAATAAGCATAATAATGCACATACCTCAACCTTATTATTGTCACAATTTATAGTACACCTCGTCATAGAAATGAGACATAAAATTTAATCAAATTATTTAGTGTACTTTAGTCAACAACAACTTCGTTGTTACCCATTGAACTCCATTCCATGGGATCGCCATTCATGTGGAGATGGGTGTCCATTGTTGCAACTTATTTATGGGCCATAGTCTCATTCCCCTCGACGACTCAAATACTTGTTGATACATCAACCTTTTGATAAGCAGATCTGCAATATTTCTTTCCGACCTGACAAAGTGAAAAGAGACAACACCATGAGTAATTAAGTTTCTAATATATATTTGTCTCATTCTCATATGTCAATTTCATTGACATTTTTACTTAAACACTTTAAATATAACAATTCAATTGTCAGGATGCATTGGAAAAAGGAATAATTTATGCTCTCATAGTACATCATGACAACAATTTTTTAACATATTTCCATTATAGGACACCTTCATCCAAGGTTAAAACATAACCATAACCAATAGTTGATATTGTCCCACCAGAAACAATATCCAATTACATTAATATATATCATTCAATAATCTCAAGAAATTTGATATATTGGCATAACTAGAAGAAAAACAAATAATATTACACTAGATGGCAAAATAGTTCTTGAGGTATCATAAACAAATTTAGTCAATTTATTATTTGAAGGAAACATCTCTAAATATTTATTCACTTTATAATATATAACCAAGATTTTTTTATTAACATGTATATTAACCATTGCAAGACACTCCCGCACTTTGAAATATTTTAAATGTAGTTCTTTTTTCTTTCATAACTCATAAAAAGTTTTATCACAATCTTTTATGTTCAAAATATGGTAAGCAAGATATAAAATTTCACTAATATAATGTTAAGCAAGCTAGAACTTGAATCATAACATTTACCATATCAAAACATTTTTTTTCTTTCTTTCGCTGCACCATTATATTAACATCATACACTATATGAAGATGTTACTTAATTAATAATACAATGAGTTTCACACAAAAACACTCATTTATACATACATGTATCATAACTTCTCTATTTAATTAATTTTGCACATCAAAATTTTATAATTTGAATGGTCTCTAACCAAAAGTTCTCAACTTCTCAACAATTGTAGCAATAGCATGTCAAAAATTACAACTTAACATTTTGTAATAATCAAAGAAAACTTATAAATATTTTATTACAAGATAAATGTACTTAACTCAAACAAATCATCACAAATATATCATTTACCAACCAAAACGCATATTTTGAATTAATAATCTTATTGCACTTGGAAACCACTTGATAACTTTGTTGAACAAAAAGGAAGTTTCTGGAAGACAAGTTTAGTTTTTACTTGACCATCCCTTCAATTTATCATATGGAGATTTCATCTTTTATCAGCATTTACATGATCTTAAACATGATATCAATTAAAATAATTCATTTTAATTTCATGTCATAAACAATAATTTTGAATTCATAAATTTGATAAGGTTATATTTATTATCAGTCATTTTTTTTTCATATAAATATCAAACTATTTTTTCTACCTTTGCAAATGCAAAGTTTAGTTCAATTATTGTTTATAACACAATAGTAGTTTTAGTATGACAAATTATTTTATAATTATTTTCATACAAACACTTAAAATATATACATGATATAGAACATATTTATCAATGGTAAGAATAGACAATATTAAAGCATAAAACAACAAAAATATTAGCTATAGACATCACAAAAAAAATATTCAATGAGCAGGAATTTCATTTATCCATAATTTCATTTACTGTTACCAATAGAAATAAAAACAATTATACACATAAATTTTTAGGCTTAGTTGATACTGATTTAATTATAACCATAACAAACACATTAGTTCATAAAATGTGTTTTGCAGTCTTCGACTTTATATTGTTTTTAATTTTAGAATTGAATACAAACGAGTAATAAAAAAATAGAAATAACAAGATAATTTTTCTCTCTAAGAATGTTAGAAAATGATTACTCAAATAATACTATTAATAATAAAAATATGAAAATAATATAATAATAATAATTAGAGCGATAATAATACTGAAACATATATATAAATAATGAATATTAATCAGAGATCAACAATTATAATAACAATAATAAATAAAAGATAAAAGGTAAGGGGTAGAAATATCTTGGGTTGGGGCACGCACGATGCTATCTTTAGAGAGAAAATGCCCCTACTGCATAGGGCTAAACAAATATATCAATACACAATCATGTCTTTCTTATCATATGCGTTTCTCTCCCAAGATACAACAACCCGTCAGATCGATCGAGTGTAGCGAAGGATCTCCGAACCTTATGAACACCACTGTCTTAAAGATAATATAGAAAAGAAAAAAACACTCTTGAGAAAACTCTAGTATTTGTTATTCTGTGTTATTCTATCTTTCCCCATGCACCTAGGTGGTATTTATAGGTAGAAAAGGAGACAAAGCAGTAAAGTGTAATAAGAATATAGCCGTTAGCCATAAAACACATTAACCTATAAATTAAAGGTCTATAAAAACATGAGTAACAGTAGAATTTTTATTTTAATTATTTATTTTTTAAATTATATTAAAATATTTCTAACACAATCTCCATTTTCCACCATGTGAGACAAATTCTAGATGCTCAACCTTGTGTTCGTTATACTTATCGTAATGTGTTCCCCTGAAAAAAAATGTGTTTTGTTAGTGCCATGTTCTTGTGTTCTATGATAGCTAACAATATTATCTTTTTAGTTTTTGATATGATTAAGATTAGAGAGGAACCTAATGGAAAAGGAAAAAAGGAAAAAAGGAAAAAAGGAAAAAAGGAAAGAAACATGATAAGAAAAAAAATATTGTAAAGAAAATTTAAAAGAGGGAGGGTAAAATAAATTGAAAAGGAAATAAAGAAGTAAGATTGATTGTAAATTTTAGAGATTATAGAATATTTTAGGAGTATTAAAAAATATTTTGTAGTATTCTAGAATTTAGAGCTTTCAAAATGGGTTGGAACCCGCGAGCCAACTCGGCTCACCACGGGTTCGGACCGGGTTGGGTTGAAATTTTTTTACAAATTTTAATACGGGTTGATTTTTGACTGGCTCATTTACAATCTGACTCACCTGGGTTGAACCCGTGGTGAGCCTGTGGTGAGCCGGGTTGGTGCAGATAAAAGGGTTACATAAGTGTTTTTTATTTTTTTTTATTAAGTTGGGCTTTACATTTGGATCATGTTAGGTTGTTTTTTTTATCAACACATAAATAATTTGTATTTTTTTTATTTTGGCTTGTATTTGGATTGTATTAAAGTTTATTTAGATTTTAATTAGAATTACAATTTAATTTTGACAAAAAAAAATAAAAAAATATTTTTTTTTTAATTAAGTGAACCCGTGAGCTAACCCGTTTAATCCGTCAACCCGTGGTGAGTCGGGCCGGGTTAGAATTTTTTTGTCTCACTGAAAAGTAAGCCGAGTTGGGTTGGCTCACTAAATCATTAACCCGTAGTGGATCGAGCCGAGTTATTCGTTTTGACAGCTCTACTAGAATTATAAGAGTAGATGATTTTAGACATGAAGAGACATATGTGTAAGAGTAATTTTCTTAAACATATCATTTTTAAGTACATGCAGTGATTGTGATTATCTTCACATGTCACTTTCAAGCACATGTCATGGTTGCAACTAGTTCACATGTGTATTTGTGTAACTAGCCGTACATGTCACTTTTAAGTGCATATACAAAGGTTGTAGCCACTTCACATGTCTTTGCCTTAAATCAAGGAATGTCCCATGTGTTTCTTCCATGGATATGTAAGGGTCATCCATGTGATATAATCAAGATTAAGGAATTAACTTTGTTTTAACCATAGAATTAGTAAAACATCAGTGTAATCATTAACTTAATTAGGTTTGTGTTCAAAATAAGTGTTATCCATTACTTTTGTGTTTACACCTCAAATTCATTTTTCTTGTATTCACATTATATGTAATTATTTCTCCTTTATATTGACTATACCATACTCTAAGCCTCTCATGTAATTACATTTGGATGATTGAATAAAACTAAATTTATAAAACAACTTTTGAGTGTCTTGACTTGAGAGTGTTATAATCTTGTCTTGATTCTTATATTGGATATTTTATTGAAGTGGTGAATCTACTTGCACTTATCCTTTGAGACCTCCTAAAGGTACGTGTTGTTACTCATTCCTTGCTTAATTCATTTTGTCATTTCTTTTGCAAATTGTTCTTGTTTTTGTATTATGTTAACCATGATTGTCATTACCACTAAACTCCGATGCTTATATGGGTTCTTAAATTATCCGACATCTCTTGAATCGATAAAGACCTAGTCACCTTTTAAGGATTACATCAATTTTTTCAAACATTTCGACCGAAGATGCTAAAATCTACCGATTGAAAAACATAGGCACACGCACAAATAAGGGATTAACTAGTTTGTTATAAAAACTTAAAAATCATTTTAGCAGCAATGATTAAAAAAAAGTTCATATATGAATGAACTTGACGCTTTTAGAATAACTTTGAAAACAACATGAAGGAATTTCTCAACTATAACACGTATAAATATTACAATAAAAATTATTATATGATTAGTGGCAGAGTTTCTTGGTATTATACGAGGGTTTTGGCCTCCTTTTATTTTAATTTTAATATATTTTATGCATGTGACACCTAAAAATTTTTGTATATATGTTTTGACACTTTCAAAATATTTATCGATGATGTACTTCAGTATATGATTATCTTATGATTTTGTTGTATACCTTTTTATTATATGGCTATCTGTAACATCCCATTTTAATAGTTTCAAACTACTAAACAGAACATTATAACATGATTTAACAAGCAGATAGTTGGAATAAACTATACACGAGTTTAATACAGTCATCCAAGTAACTATATGAACCTTCAAGCATAAGTATGGTCTATACTAGAGAAAGATCAAATATAAAATCAAAATGGGGACTTTAACCCAAGGTTACACAAAATAGAAGTCTACAAAACGCCTCATAGTAGCGGGTCAACTGTGATCCTGAAGGGGAGTATCCTTTTCTTGATCCTTTCCTGCTCACACCACAACGTAGGTGATCATCGCAAAGAGAACATACACAAAGAAGGCAAACCAGGACAAGAAGGGTTAGCTAACAATATAAATCAAGCAATTTAATTATAAGTCTCAGTAAGAAAATTTCACTTTATCATAAGTATTTAAGTGACCAATACAATACAATACAGTTACATAACTTTAGACTCGACATCCGGATTATGTAAGCAACTTTGGATCTCTTGGTAGCTTGCACTTGTGATGGTTCCCAAACTCTGCAGAGTTTGGGCTCAAGGGGTTATCACCCAACCACTCCCAAGGTAAGTCCCCTTCGCGTCCATGACTAATCGGGTCCATAAACTAGGACCTCCTGCTACTCCTTACAACATAGTCCATCATACTCTACATGAGTCTTAATGGACTATTGGAGCGTCAGGATGCCAACCAAATCTGAGTCCTTAAGTGCTTACACATACACTACATACTTCTCCTAGAATTTCCCTTGAAATCCTAGTTCCACCACTCCTTCACATTTCCATTTCTCAAGCTTTCATTATACAATTACATGCTTACATCACCAATCATAGTTATCCAGCATACCATAAGCAAACATCACATTATCTCACCAAAAATCAGGCTTTTGAACATCTATAACAGCGAAAGAATGTAAACTATGCAGGGAAAGTCGCTTAAGCTAGAGAATCTCGCCTAGGCTAGGGAGTAGTCTCGCTTAGGCGAACTACTCTCGCCTGGGCGAGACCCCATACAGTGGGCAACTCAAAATTTTGGGCGAGTTCTCGCTCAGGCTAAACTGGTCCGCTTAGACGAGAAGATATCTCGCTCAGGCGACCCCAGCTCGCCTAGGCGAGACCTCACGCAGTATCAGGGGTAACTCTCAAATACTTTCGCTCAGGCGAGAGCTACTCGCCTAGGCGAGAGTATCAGGATTTCACACTGTTTTTCACATGCAGAGCTATGAAAATCATGTAAAAATCCAATTCCAACCAACAAGAAATTCTCAAACAACAATTTAAACAAGGATCATACCATTCAAGCACCCAATGATACTAAACACTCGAATTTTAATTTAAGATTAGCTTCCCTTACCTTTTTGCTAAGAAACTTGACTTTGGTGGAGACAACTAGTTGCAAGGGGGCAGAAATCTCAATTTGACCTAGAGGATTTATCACCAAGACGTAGAGAAGGGAGAATTTCGCAATCAGACTCAAAATTCAGAGATTAAACGGTAATTTTGAGCTGGAATTGAGCCAGAACAGAAAAAGAGCATACCTAGGAGGCAAGGAGTGGAGGGAGGATGTAGCAGAGGGTTCTGTTGGACTGTTGCTTCCAAAATCTGATCACAGAGCAAGGAACTGGTGAGGAATTGGTTAAGAAAGCAACATTTTGAAAGTGTTTAGAGTTGAAGGGAAAGTGAAGGTGGCTGGCTCTTTTGGGTCATTATCACAAAGAGAGCAAGGAGAGAAGTTTTATAAAAGGAGGGGTCTCACATTCTCCCCTACAACAAAAATTTTCAACCCGAAAATTGATGCTTACCCGAGAACATGTGAGGATATGATTTTCTCACGTCTTCCTCAACTTCCCAAGTGGAATCGCCCGTTCTCTTATCCCATATGACCTAAACTAGGCTGATGGACTTCCCTCTGAGTTGTCTTGTCTGGATATCACCAAGACCAACTGGTTGAGCTTCTATAGACAGATCCCCTCTAATTTGCAATTCTTCTGCCTCAAGTACATGGGAGGGGTCGGGCACATACTTTCTGAGCTGCGAGACGTGAAACACTGGGTGAAGGTTGGCCAACTGAGGAGGTAGAGTGATTTCATAAGCCACTGGTCCAATCCTTCTCAGGATTTGACAGGGACCAATGAACTTAGGAGATAACTTCCTAGAGCGAATCGCCCTTCCCACACCCGTAGTCGGGGTAACTCTCAAGAAGACGTGGTCTCCAGATGCAAATTCTAAAGGCCTTTTCCTCTGATCGGCATAAGATTTTTGTCGACTCTGAGATGCCTTCATTCTCTCTTGTATCAGCTTGACCTTCTCAGTAGTCTGCCTCAGCAACTCTGGTCCTACTACCATTGACTCCCCATCTTGGTACCAGCACAGGGGAGTCCCGCATCTTTTGCCATAGAGAGCTTCGTAAGGTGCCATGTCAATGCTTGCATGGAAGCTGTTATTATAGGTGAACTACACTAAGGGCAGTATCTCATCCCAGGCACCCCTATGGTCAACTACGCATGTCCTCAAGAGATCTTCAAGGGATGGATGGTCTTCTCAGACTGACCATCCGTTTGGGGGTGGTAAGCTGAGCTCATGGCCAATCTACTACCCAAGGCGCTCTGCAAGGTCTGCCAGAAACGGGAAGTAAAACGTGGATCCTTGTCTGAGACTATACTCGACGGCACCCCGTGCAACCTCACGATCTCACTGATGTATAATTGCACCAGCTTAGCCATGGACATCCTCAGATTCACAGCCAGAAAGTGGGCGCTCTTAGTTAGGTAGTCCACTATAACCCAGATGGCATCGTGGCCTCTCACAGTCCGCGACAAGTGGGTAACAAAATCCATGACAATGTTATCTCACTTCCATTCTGGTATCTCCATTTGTTGCAGCATTCCCTCATGCCTCTGATGCTCGGCCTTAGCCTTCTGACAGGTCAAACAAGAGGATACAAAATGGGCAACAACCTGCTTCATGCCCGACCACCAGAAATATTCTTTCAAGTCTTGGTACATTTTAGTCATGCCTGGATGCATACTAAAATGACTTTTGTGCCCCTCCTCAAGGATCATACCTTTCACCTCTACGTCTTCAGGTACACATACTCTGCCTTTGAATCTCAAAACCCCATCACCTCCTAATGCAATGCAAAGTCCTTGGCTTTTTCTGTACCAAGTAACTCCATTGTCTTTTGCAGCCTTGGATCAAATAGTTGCTTCACTTTGATCAAGACAAGGAAATCATTAGATACGGTTAGATGGTTGCATCTAATGACACTCTCTCCTAAAATCACCTGTAACTTCATGTCTCTGAACTGTTCCACCAAGTCCAACTCCTTAATCATCATATGAGTCGCATGAACTGTTTTTCTACTCAAAGTGTCGGCCACCACATTTGCTTTCCCCGGGTGGTATAACAGTTCGAAGTCAAAGTCCTTCAGAAACTCCATCCACCGTCTCTGCCTCATGTTTAACTCTCTCTGGTCAAACAGGTACTTCAGACTCTTGTGGTCACTGAAAACCTGGAACTGCGCGCCATACAAATAATGTCTTCAGATCTTCAAAGGAAATACCACAACGGCCAGTTCCAAGTCATGTGTGGGATAGTTCTTTTCATAGTTTTTCAGTTGTCTCGAGGCATAGGCAACCACCCTTTTGTCTTGCATCAAAACGCATCCTAATCCCTGATGGGAAGCATCGTAGTAAACCTCAAAGGGTTTGCTGGCATCAGGGATCACCAACACAAGGGCACTAGTCAACTTTTGTTTGACTCAAGGAAACTTTCTTCACACCGGTCAGTCCAAGCGAAAGGCTGGTCCTTTCGAGTCAACTGTGTCAGGGGTGACACTATTTTAGAAAATCCTTCAATGAACCTCCTATAGTAGCCAGCCAACCCTACGAAGCTCCTTAATTCAGTCACCGTTTTAGGACGTTCCCATTTTAACACTGCTTCCACTTTTGATGGATCTACTGATATGCCCTGAGCTGAGGTTGTATGCCCTAAGAATTGGACTGTGGTCATCCAAAACTCACACTTCGACAGTTTCACATACAATTGTTTCTCTCTCAATATGCCCAAAATTGTCCTCAAATGCTCTGCGTGCTCCTTAAGACTCCTAGAGTATACTAAGATGTTATCGATGAAAACCACCACGAATTTGTCCAAGAATGGCCTGAAGATTCTGTTCATATAGTCCATGAACATGGCAGGGGCATTAGTTACTCCAAAAGGCATTACTACGTACTCGTAATGCCCGTACCTGGACCTGAAAAGCTGTTTTCTGAATATCATCAGACTTGACTTGACTCTGATGGTATCCTGATCTCAGATCGATCTTAGAAAACACGGTGGCTCCATGCAGTTGATCCATCAAGTCGTCTATCCTTGGCAGAGGGTACTTATTCTTGATGGTTAGCTTATTTAACTGCCTGTTATCCACACAAAGTCTAGAGCTATCATCTTTCTTCTTAACCAGTAACACTGGTGCTCCCCACGGTGACACGCTCGATCTAATGAACTGTTTCTCTAGCAGCTCTTCGATTTGCTTCTTTAGTTCCTCTAGCTCAGCAGGAGCCATCCTGTAGGGTGTCATTGATACGGGCCCTGCTCTTGGCACCAGATCAATAGAGAACTTTATTTCTCTATGAGGGGGTAAACTAGGTACATCCTTAGGAAACACGTCTGAGAAGTCTCTTACTATAGGTGTCTCAGTATTTCCACCTCCCTTCTCGATTGATAAATGAGTTAGAATTAGGAAACACTGAGATCCCTCCCTGATTGCCTAGTCCACCTGTTGAGATGATAACAACTGATCTCCTTCATCCAAACTGGGAAACACCACTTTCTTCTCGTTACCGTCGATTAGGATGTGATTAGCAGACAGTCAATCCATTCCTAAGATCAAATCTAATCCCTCCAGAGGTAAACAAATAAGGTTTACCCTATACCAGCGCCCCTCAACCTCGATCAAACACCTAGCACAAAGTGTCGATGTTCTAACCATCCCAAAAGCAGGCATGGACACTACCAGATCAAACTAGAGCTCCCTCACTAGAAGACCCAACTCAACTACTTTAGACTCCGAAACGAAGGAGTGTGTAGCCCCCGAATCATATAGAATGCATAGACTCTTACCAACAATCAAATATGATCCAATAACGAGGTTACCTGATCTGACCGCCTCTGTAGCCGTCATGGTATACACCCGACCGGTTGCCTGAGGCCTTGCGCCTCCCCTGGACTGTGGTGGCTGAGACTGTGCTGAAGGTCTCGGTACTGCACTCCTACTAGTAGGGCAATCTCTGATGAAATGACCCTCCTTGCCACAACCGTGACACCTCCTCCTGCTAGAGAGCTGAGGGCAAGCATTCTTCATATGGGGCCCTCCACAGAGAAAACATTGCGCCCTATGAGGCTGAAACTACTGAGATGGGTGTGAGAATCTCCTAGGCCCCTGAGGCTAAGGCCTGGAGTATGGCTTTCTCCTCTCTTCATGTCTGCTTGCGGACCCAGATGGTCCTCCCATCTTCTGCTGGGATCGCTGCTGTGTTTCAATTTCAGCCTTAAGCTTCTCTATTACTCGTGCCTTCTCTACTAAAGCATGGAATTCTTTAATAGAGAGCGGGGCCACCATGAGCTTCCCTTACCTTTTTGCTAAGAAACTTGACTTTGGTGGAGACAACTAGTTGCAAGGGGGCAGAAACCTCAATTTGACCTAGAGGATTTATCACCAAGACGTAGAGAAGGGAGAATTTCGCAATCAGACTCAGAATTCAGAGATTAAACGGTAATTTTGAGCTGGAATTGAGCCAGAACAGAAAAAGAGCATACCTAGGAGGCAAGGAGTGGAGGGAGGATGCAGCAGAGGGTTCTGTTGGACTGTTGCTTCCAAAATCTGATCACAGAGCAAGGAACTGGTGAGGAATTGGTTAAGAAAGCAGCATTTTGAAAGTGTTTAGAGTTGAAGGGAAAGTGAAGGTGGCTGGCTCTTTTGGGTCATTATCACAGAGAGAGCAAGGAGAGAAGTTTTATAAAAGGAGGGGTCTCACAATATATAGACTTAAACAATTACAAATTTAAACAAATGTTTATTGTATTTTTAGTTAATTATGTAAATTAATTTTTTTTAGATTAAAATGATATTTAATAACACTGTAAGTGATTTTGGCCTTTTATTTAATTGTTTGTTCATTTTTGTAAGTTAATATTTAAATTTTTACTTATTATTATTTTTTTATGTCTGATTAACGTTGAGTAGGATTAGAAGAATAAAATATGTTTAAATGATATCATTCATTTAATTCAATAATATGTAATAAGTATAATTAGATTACAAAATTTATGATTTTATGTTAAGTTAAATTGGATTGTTTTATTTTTAATTCATTCCGAAGTAAGTCCATTTGTATAAGTAGGACTCACTCATACTTCCGTATCAACAATTTTGAAAATTTTCTTTCCTTGTGAGGTTTCACTCGTTTTGTTTGTTTAAAGTTTTACTTGAATATGAAAATTATTTTTCTTCAAATGTTATTATTCCAAAAATTTCAAATAATTGTTTTTAACTTCTAATATTTATTTTGAGATAAATAATTAGCATTATTTTATATTCTTTAAAATTTGTTTACAGCTAGATATTATTTTAGGAATCAACTGATCTTTTGTTTAATATATGAGTCAATAATGAGAGTCACATAATATTATAAATAAGAAATAATGATTTTTAATGCTAGGAGTACAACAACAAAAAATTACATACACCAGAATAAAAAATAGGTTGATTTTACATACACTAAAAAATATTTAGGGTTAAATATGTTTTTATTCTTTAATTTTCAGTGAAAATTAGAAATGATCTCTCCTCAAAATTTTAGACTAATTTAGTCCTTCAACTTTAGATATGTATGTATTTAGTCCTTTCAATTAATTTTTGTAAAGTTTATTTGACGTTTCAAACGCATCTCATGATAGTATGTGAATTGTTTATATTGTTTAACTCATTTTTGCTTCAATGTTGGCTAAAAAATGCGTATAAAACATTAAATAAACTTAACAAAATTTTGTTAAAAGTGTTAAAAAGACTAAATTTATACAGTTTTTAAAGATAAATGACTAAATTGATATAAAATTTCGATGAGAAACTAATTTAATTTTAAGTGAAAGTGAAAGGACTAAAAACATATTTAACCCAAATATTTAACTCAGAAAATTTACCGTGAAATTGAGAAGACAATCAATTTTCTTAGTAACTGGGCTACAAGCCCATTATCTATAAACAAATGTTTGTTTTTTTCTACTTCCATAATATTTAACTCTACCCTCTTAATTTTTAAAATGACCTTCAAAATATGATTTTCGTAATATAATTTATGGAACAAAATTTCTTCAAAATAAAATTTTCAAAGCAAGTTTTCCAAGATATATGAGATGCTTTACAGTATGAAATTTCAAGAAAAAAAAATTCGAACACATATATAATACTTTCGAAAACGAGTTTTTCAGAACAAACTTTCCACCAAACCCATCAATTTACTTTCTAACTCTCTTCTTCTTCTTCCTCCTAAAGATTGAAGTGGAGATGGAGAAAGGTGTAATTAGAGATGTAATATTTTAGTCTTTTTCTTCTTGCTTGTAATATGGGGATACAGTTAGTAATTGTTGAAGTGCTGGAAGAAAACTCCTTCAATTTTCTTAACGACTGGGCTCGAAGCCCGTTATTTGTAAAACAAACGGGCCTCACTAACTCGGTGATCTGAATCCGAATTCAAGCTCGGACATAGAATTCGGATATTCGACGACCCATGGACCCGCATCGTGAACTACGAGAGTCAGTTGGAGAAACAAGCGATTTGTACGATGAAGTGTGTTGCTTGAACCATCTGAGTTTTGCATGTTCATTGGGCACCGATGGATTCAGCTTCTATGCAAGTAGCAACCTCAAAATTTGTTCTTTGCCCCAATGCTTCAGCGGCTAAGGTTGCAGGTTCCAAGAAGATTGCCACCGTCAATTTCAGGTCCAAATTCAAAGGATGTGAAACCAAAATCCATGTCGTTTCCTCAAATGGCTCTGTCTCTAGCTCCTCTTCGCGTCGGGTCGGTCATCTTTTTTTTTTTTATTCTCAAGCAATTTTTTGGTTGATCGAGTGGTAATGAATTTCCTTTCAGTTAGTTATGTTTTACATGAATTTTGTTTGAGAGTTGTTTACAAAACTTGACAATGATGTTAACTTTCTTTCTGTATCCTTAAATCCAGTGATACTTTGTAATGATAAAATGTTTATTGAAAAAAATATTGATGCATGAAAGACATGAATGGTTTTTTGATTGACGATGACTTTAGGATAGAACAGATGTTAGTTTTTTTTTTTCTTTATTGGTTTGGTTTTAAGATCTTAATG
>Ga0209589_1001070_pt1 | contig 43331 bp, 30 predicted proteins | sample CowpeawhiteBW_FD_187525 | JGI IMG/M metagenome (GOLD analysis project Ga0209589, IMG submission 187525) | Root nodule microbial communities of legume samples collected from California USA - Cow pea white BW (SPAdes) (version 2) | ecosystem: Host-associated > Plants > Roots > Nodule | place: USA...
ATCATCTTCTTCTCTTGAGCTTTGTGAAAGGAACCTTCACATCTAGATAGCTTGCTATCTTAATGTCCAGTGGGGATTTCACTTAGCTTTCTTAATCAACTCACACCATATTCAATAATCTTAAAAAAAGGAACAAGATAATCCTTCATCAGAGAACTTTCATCGTTTTCGTCTACCGAAGTTCGCTGGAGAATCGAACGTCGTTTGCGTGTAGTGAAGTTCGCCGGTGGATATCGTTTTCCTTCCATTTCTAGTTTGTGTGAGTTACTTTGTAAAGGTGTGGTCTTTGGTTGACAAAGCATATGTCAACAATTTCCCGATCGTTGTTATTGTGGAGGAGATTGTGGTTTTATAGTGAGTTAACCGTATGCTTTTTATTTTGGTTTGCGTCATTGTAGAGGAGAATCGTGGAGAGGAATTCGTAAAAGTGGTGCCTTTCGTATACACAGGGAAAAGAAGGTGGAAAAGAAGGTGGAGTAACATAATTTCCAGCAAGTGGTTGTTGGACGACATTGGTATGGTGAGTATTATTTTTGTCCATGGTTGTTTGTGGTTTGGTAGTGTGTAGTATATGCTTCCATTGTTGACCCGTTATGGATGTTTTTCAAAGGTGTGGGCTTTGTAAGGGAAAGCATACAAATTTGCTAGCAATGGCCAACCTAGAGTACAGAGGTTAAAGATTAAAACAATTTTGTGGCCACCTCGACCAACGATTCCACCAATGCCACAAATTTGTTCATCTGTTTCCAATCAAGTTCTCATTAGTGTGATATGTTTTTATAATGTTATTCTTTTTCATTTTGGTTTATTTGTGGGATAGTGATTGAAAAAATTCAAAGTGCAGCTATGTAGAAGTTTGTAATCAAAGATTGTTTGACATGTTTTTTATCGTGAAATATGGTCTTGAGGAACTGTGATTTATGTAAGGTGTTATAGTTTGATGTTTTTGGAATGTTGGGTGCAAAGCACTTTAAGTGGACGGTTGATTTCGTTACTTAAGTTATATTTGTACATTGTAAGTGTTATAGTGATGTTTGGTGTGATGTTTCGTTTGTGTGTAGGTGCGTTTGGTTTAGCTCCAAATGCATTGTTTTTTAAGAGTTCTTGGGATTTTGCTTATTGATTTGGTTATTGGCTATGTTTGAATATGTTGATTTGGTTATTGATTTGGTTGTTGTGTTGATTGAATATGTGAACTTATTATAATTGATGTGGTTATTTGTTCTTAAAATTTTGTGTCACTAAATACGAATTGATTTCCATTGGCCAGTGATATTTGAAGTTAGTGAATTGAAGTGTTGGAATTCATGGCTGTTAATAATGCAATTAATGAAAAGGTTGGTTGAATTTGCTATTGGTGTTTGTTGTGCGTTTGATGTACCAAGTAATGGGAATTCGTTTGTTTATACATTATTTATGTTTGTGGTGTATGATAGGCTCGGCTGCGTACTTTTTGTTATACAAAGTACATTGTCGAGATGAATGGGTTGATCTTGGACAGCCACCGTGCAAGGATTGGAGATACACCATTCAAATGGTGTTTGCATATTGATAAAGCATTACCAACACTTTTATGTTTACTTTTTTTTCCCTCTCAAACCCATGGGTTCATTTTTCAGTTCAGTGAAAAAAATCCTCTTCTTACATTTCCTCCAACCACCCACACGTGACACACTTTTACAAAGAAAAAAAAATTAACTGCAGTGCTAATCGTTTGACACTTGTACTAATGTCAAAAGTGAGTTAAAGTGGTGGTGTCAAAATAACGTTTTCGTTAAATTTTTAGTCTCAACATGGATGATCTCTCTATACTTGGCAGAGAGATTAGTAGCAATATTACATTAAAGAGAATTAATTTAAAACCAAAGCAAGATTTTTTCTTTTACCCTATGTTTTCTTTACACATAATGAAACAGAAGAAAATAGAAAGGTGAGGAAATGAAAAGTAATATATAAATATTAATTTTTACCGGTTGTTTGATAAGACAAACAAAGAATGAGAATAGTTATTTTTGTGAGATCTATTCGATCAATCAAGCACACAAAAATTTCTCTAATTCTCTTCTTATTTTGTGAGAACATCATTTTTTCTTCTTTCTTATTTATAAACTAAAATTGATTATTACTTTATCAAATGCAATTTATTTGCAACATCTCGCTTAGAGTTTTATTATCACTACATGTCTCTAATGAGTATTGTCTAGTAGATCGTAAGATGCATAATTTTTTTATACATAATAATATATTTATGATGAGTGCAAATTTAAGCACTCGATTAACTTTTGACCTTAGCTTCTTATTTGATTTTTGTGCATTAAAATATTATTTTATTTAAAATTTATTTCAAGATAGCTATATAGAGTTTGAGATATAAAAACAAATTAAAAATAATATTTCAGTTGTATAAATATTCTTTAGATATTCTGAGGTGTTTTGATTACTTGAAGCTAAGTTTAAGTTGATGGATTAACTAAGCTGTAAGAAATTAAGACAAACACTGCAAGAAAAAGAAAAAACGACATATAAGAAGTGAAAAATGAAGAAAATGAAGATATCATATCAATATAGATATGAAGATATCTTCAGTATCTTCCCAAATCTGATTAAATCTTATCACATATTTTCAAATCTCTTCAACAACAAATAATATCATAAAGATATCATAATTATATAGATATGATTTGTGGAGATTTCATCAAAAGAAAGATAATTTGATCAACAAAAATTGTAGAAATTGGGAAACACAAAGGATACATTATTAGATTAAGACCTTTTTGTTAGCCAAATTCGACCAACCTTCGTCTTCATACCCTTTCCATCTTTTTTCACGTTCAACATAAACTTGGCCAAATTTAAGCCCCTAAATGGTTCCTAAAATTAAAATATGTGTTATGGGTAAACACTAAAGTAGTTAATGGATGTGTCCATCAAAGCTTTGTGAATGAGTTATTAGTAAACGCTCAAGCAACTAGCAAATGTGTGCCCATCTAAGCTTAATAAATATGTTATGGATGAATGCTCGAGTAGTTGATGGGTGTGTGTGTCCATCCAAGCTTAATAAATATGTGTTAAGGATAAATGCTCAAGTGGCTAGGGAATGTATGTCCATTTGAGCTTAATAAATATGCGTTATAGGCAAAGGCTTAAATAATCGGCGAATGTGTGCCCATTCGAGCTTAATAAATATATGTTATGGGTAAACAATTAAGTAGTTTATGGATGTATGTCTATTTGAGCTTAGTAAATATGTGTTATAGGTAAACACTTAAGTAGTTAGCAAACATGTGTCCATCCATGCTTAATACATATGTTACTAGTAAATGCTCAAGTAGTCTGCATATAAATTGCCATCTAAGTTTAATCGTATTAGCTAGCTTATGCGTCATCATCTTAGCTTAATTGAAGCAGTTTTTGAGTATGTGTCATTCCATGTTCTTTGCAACAATTTGCCACTGAGTTTTTTAAGTTCTTGTGCTATACTCTATAGTGAATCCACTATGCAATAAGGGTCATCCCAATTTGGACCAATTTGCCTCCATGGTTATCTTGATTCATCAAATGCGTGTCAAACTAAGTCTCCTTTATAATGGCATGTTCTTGGGCATATGGATTGCAATGTTGTGTTTCTTGGTCTTTTTTGTAATTTCTTCCTTTGCCCAAGCTTCTTCTCATACCTTATCTAGGAGGTTTAGATCGACTTGTTCGTTTTCATCATTATAAACTTCAAAGTTTTGTTTTGTTAGAGGCTTTTCCAAGCTTAACAAGAATCATAGCATCTACTCCATATACGAGTTGGGAAGGTGTTTCTTTTGTCGATGATTGGGGAGTGGAATGATATTTTGATAGTATACTTGGAATCGCAATAGTCTAGAGGCCTTTGGCTTGGTCAAATTTTTTCTTCAACTAATTTAATACAACATTGTTTGCTACTTCAGTTTGACCGTTGGTTTGTGGATGCTCTATCGAAGAGACTTGATATTTTGTCCAAGATGCTCGAAAAATTGTTTTAAACCTTTGTTAATAAATTGTCGACCATTACCAATGACAATAGAATAGGGTAAATCATGCTTGCAATGTTTGCATATGACATTCTTCCAAAAGAACTATCGCATTTATTATGCAATGATAGTTGCTAAAATAATTGATCACCGCCATTCAAATTTGTAATGACCTTTAGCGAATAGGAACAGTCTGAGTATTTTCATTTCCCATGTGCTAAAGGGCTAAGAAGTAACAATTATTCCACTTTTATCATTTGCATTATTTTTTTAATAAATGTATGGTATCTTTTTTATCATTTATATTATCTATAATGTCTAAGTGATGTGTTCTTAGTGTTTGTTTTCAAACAATCTCGAACCAAATCACTTTATATATTATTATTCAGTATTGTTCAATTGCTCTTTTTTTTTCTATTCCTAGAGTTAACATTCATACAACAATTTTAAAGATTTTGAATAAAATAACATATAAGACAATAAAACGACTAAGGGTAACAATATTATTTGATAGAGGAAATTCTATTTATAGAATATGCCTCACTAAAATTTTGTTCAGAAATTTTTTTTTTAAAACCAAAAGAAAAAAAAAAAGTAACATCATTCTCATCCATGATTAACACTCATGGTATAGGAAAAATGAGAAATATTGAGTATATACTAAATATATGAATCGAGTGTTTACTCCTTATATTTACAAGTTTTTATTCTCATGAATAAAAATGTATTTGTATATTAAAGAAGTTATGTTATGAACATAATCCATTACTCTATCACGAAATACTATTTATATCCTGAATATATTAGATATTGAATTATTATATTATAAGATATTATCTCTAAATTTCTTGCAGATGTAATAAAATATAATAATCAATTAATATATTACGGACATTATTTAAAAATATCTTGAAAATATTTTAAAATATTTTAAATAGGTCTTCTAATATCTCGGAAAGTAATACAAAACCCTCAAAAAGAGATACTCATTAATGTTGATTATTTTATTTGATTAAATGTCAAAATATAAGGGTTGAATCACACATCATATACTTTCACCTAGAGCCTACCCTTGGTGTGACTATGGTTCAGTTTCCAGTACCACAGTATTTTAGTCTGATGTTCCAAATATTTAATTTTGTGTGACTACGTTGGAGTCTTGAGAGCAAGCTATACACTTTTTGTTGTTGTACTTGTACAACATGCTTGACTGTTTCTAAAGCCTTAGATTGATATCAAACACATCGTAACACTTTCTCAAACTCCTTCAATCAAAGGTCTAGAAACTGTCCCTTACATGTTGCGCCAGTACCCAAGTTGAATATACATTTTCATATTTGTACCACTGGGATTTTACATTGCATAAACTTATCTACAACATTTTCACCAAGGAACCATCCCAGACATGAAAAATTCTTCCAACGCTGTAATATCACAACACTCTTATTACCAACCGTCCCAAACCTTCCGCACTTCTCATTCCCTCTTCACAAATCGTCCCTGCAAAATGTACCCAAAAGAAATCCATTTTACAAGAGTTTAGGATTAACAAGTTTCTTACATTGCGTGCATCATGAAGTGGCATCGCAATTGAACAGAAACAATCAACAGTAAAAATGAGAGAAGGGAATAGTACCTTCATCCTGGGTCGTTTTTCAGCATTGAGTTTGCGAACCTCATAACGGATTTTCTTAGCGAAGAGTCTGCTTTGTCTCTTCTCCTTATATCTTTGAACACTTGCCTCTCTCTGCCCCAACTTCCAACCATTTTCTTCCTTCACATTCGTCTTCATAGCCCCACAATCTTCAGTTACATTCCATGTGTTCCCAACCACACCATTCCCCCAACCATCCCATGCAACCTGTTCAAAAACCAACTCATCAATTTAATTACTACAACAATTTCTCTAGTGCCTAGTTTACACCCCTTTACCAAAAACTTTACCCAAAAAAGGTACCAATACAAATCGATTCCTCGATCACTACAGAATTTAACTAAGGCACAATCTAACAATCAAATAAATAAAGAAGCTAACTCTTCAGACTCGGCCACCACATCTTACAAACAAATCAGTCACATACATAAAGAAGCCTCTTTTTTTTATTTTTATTTCAGTCAATGATGTCTCAAACTATAAACAGCGCTACATATGTATTATATTTCTAACATTATTTCTCTATATCTCCCGATCTAACCTAACATTACCCATTTTCCAACTTTTGATAAAACATTAACATAAACTAAAAATGGGGCTCATAGTTTTTTTGAATCCCAAAAATTGAAACTTCCGCCTTTTGTTCCGTTAACTATCAACTGCCCAAATTTGCAGGAGTCCAACATTTTTTTGTACACAAGAGTCTTAAATTTGAATGAATTCACCCAAATTTAAGTTTAATGAAATTGCAAAGCACAAATTAATTCTAAAGAAAGTAAAAAATATCACCAATGGCATCCATCTAATAAGAGTCCCAACTCGAAACCCATGTCTTCCGCATCTAAGATGTTCAATGTCTAATAAGAAATTGAAAAATAAAATACTTAAAATCAAATCAGAACACATTAATAAATAAAAAATATATATATACGCCTTTTAGATTTGAATAAAAAGTTCTTTCAAATCTATGTCATGATTCTGAAAAACTGTTGATACCACTTGTCTTTAAAAAAGAAAAAGAAGAAAAAAAAAATGAGAAGTAAGGGTTTTAAAAGTGAAGACAAAAATCAATCAATAAATGGGAATTTTACATAGACAAAAGATAATTATTAAGCCATAGAATATTTGAGAGTGGAGAGAAAATTACATGGGGAAGGAACGCATTATGAAGGAGGAAACCATTGAGGAAGTCAGGGACAGTGTGTGGGCCTCCCTCCCCCGCGACGTATAGGGAACCTTTATCAGACCAAGCATTCAATATCCCCTGGTGATCCAGCTTCAAGGACAACAATCCAAACGACGTTGTCGTTGTCGTTGTCCCCATCATGCAATAACTCGTCACTTCCTCCATCGTCTCCTTCTTCTCCTCCACCACCTCCGAATAGCACACCCACCGTTCCTCGCTCCCCTCCTCGCTCTCCCTCCGCCGCATCGCCTTCCTCACCAGCCAATTCCCCGCGTCCTCCGCCGGACACGTCAGCGCCGACAGCGATCCCTCTGTAGTTGCCGAGGACGGCGACATCGAATCCTCCTCTAGTAGCCCCGTCAGCGTTGCCCCGCCCTCCGCGCTGAAGAGCAGAGCCACGTTCTGCTCCTCCTGCATGTCATGGTGCTCCGGATGCAGAGGGAAGAGGTTGAGCTGCGGCTGCTGCAGGGCCTTGGGCTTGGGCTGGGAGTCCATGTTCTTGGGCTCCGATAGCTGAAGACGCAGGCTAAGGAACTTGGGCCTCCGCGTCTTGGTCCGGTTCCCGCGGCGGTGCGGCTTAAGCGACGAAGAAGACGAAGAGGAGGAGGAAGATGAGTGATAACGCTTCGTGGGTTTCCGTGTCCTCTTCATAATAGAGGTTGTTTGAATGTCTGGAGAAGAAGGACTGTTCTTGTTGCACATCACTGAATGAATGCGCACACACCAAAACACAAACACTCACTCAACGCTCTCTCTTTCTCCGTTGGAGTTTCGGTTTCTCACTCTTGGGAAGGCAAGAAAAAGTGAGCGAAAAGGTAAGGACTTTTTCCATAGGTGGGACAGGGACGAATGAAGGGATGATGTGACGTGTTTCCCGTTGACACGTGGAGCCTTCTTATTGGCCCCCGCGGTGGATTCTATTGTTATCTGGATTTCGTTTTTGGAAGAGATGAGGAGATAGATTGGGTTTGGAGCGAATTGGTGCAAGTGTTAAAAAGTAAAAAGCTTTTCTATCCTTATTGGCACTCTAGATTACACCCTCCACCACTGTTCATTAATTCCAAATTTTTCCTTATTTTTACAATCAAAAGAAGCTCTTGGAAGAGTCTCGATGGACACGTCTACATAAATGATAATGCCACACATGAAACTAAGAAACGTAAATAAAATAAAAATATTCTTAGATTTAAACATATAAAATATCATCGTTAACACTTCACATAATCTGCTTACAGGAAGAAAGTAATTTTAATATTCATGGATTATTCACATGTCTAAAATATTTACTGTTGAAAGAGTAGCTAATGATGATTAGGTGACGAGATTAGGATACGTCAAATTATATTTAAATGGGATGTTTATTAAAATATAGTTGTTGAAAAGTTTGAGTTAACATTTACAACATTTAAATTATTGTTTAATGTTGAGATGTTATAATCTCCTCCTGTTTGAACTGTTATCGCTGCCATTATTATATAGATATTAACTTGATATTGGTGGAGCTGGGTAAGAGAGAAGTCATGTGACTTGAATAATGAAGCATTTGATAAATGAATTTGTTTGCATGCAATTAGGGAGATAGAGATAAAGAGTTTACAGAGCAAGTGAGCAGGATTTGCACGAGAAAGTGCATGGAGGGTCCCACCATCACATCCTTTTCCCTTTACCTTTTGGTTTGCTTGGGTACCCAGCAGCCACCCGTGTACAAAACAACACTTGATATGTGTCACAACACCATTCACAAGTATCTTCCATTGACTTCTCTTATTATTTAATAAGCTACACAGTTTTATCATACGTAAATTTACATGCATAGATGTTTTTAATTATTTTACTATTATTGAGATGAAATAGGGATGCAGGTTTCGTTTCTCACATATATATAAGCACTAAAAGAATACTAGTTATGAAACACCACACCAAATTCATGGCAAAGAAAAGCAAAATAAAAAACCTAACTTTACGAAATGCAGGTAAATAATATTTATTACTGAGTATACCGTACAAATACATCTCCATAATCTAGGTTGGGATGTACTCACTAATAGACGGTTAGGACCAAACCATTTCTGTCCGGACAAGATCATATTCATAATATCATTAATGAATGTTGGGGCATAATTAAGCTAAAGCAAATTAGTAAAATTAATCAAGATAGATCACATGGACCAAATCGTCCATCTAGGTAAAATTTTATAATTGTAGTATAAATAGTATAATGCAAGGTAAATTAATCACGTATAGTATTTACACTTGGCTGACTTGAACGTTAGAGTGTTTTCTGAAGGCACAATCTCGTTATGGCTTGGAAAGGACAATATTTAAGGAGTTACTGACTTGTGAAAGTTTGGAGATTAGAGTACGTAATGATTATGACTAGTGAATATCTTTACAGAGTATAGTTGGTTCTACAAACAAGAACAGTTTTTGTGCCCACCGTTGGGGCCAACATATATTTTGTGAACAAAAACGTTATATGGTGTCTAGTAAGAGAAAGATGGTTGGAGCAAAGGTAGTAGGACTAGAACCTTCCTCAACTTACATAGCCACTAAGTATAGATGAAAAGGCAACAAAAGTTTGTAGAGTTCAAGAAGAAAAGTGTTAAAGAGATGGATGCTTTAAGGCAAGAGAACACTAAGCTAAGAAGGAAGATAGAGGCTAACAACAAGGAATAGAAGAAGAAAAACACTGAGAACACAACTTCAGTGCACAAATGATGTGAACCCCATTTGCACAAGGGTTGACTTAGGATCTTTAGGGTTAGAACCTTGTAGGAAACTTGGAAAATTAGTGAAAAGGTAAACATGAAAGTGACTGAAATTTCAGTTTGGATAGTAATTTAGAATCGTCGATATCTCGTGGTATAAAACTCCAATTGAGGTGATTTCAAAATGATGTGAAAGTTCACGTTCTGAACTTTAGTTTAGGATTAAGAATAACTAATTTTGGATTAGTAGAATGAGAGTTATGACCACGAGATAAATCTGAGCATAATTGAGTTTTCTTTTTGAAAATTGGGTGAAGAAGAAAGAATAAAAGGTGAATATGAAAGGTGGAAGGAAAGAATTGTTGTAACTAACTGACAAATCACAAGCAAAATGGTACTTCTTGAGGCGTGTAAAATCACTACTCTTAAGGACTTATTCGCGGTGTGTTGCGCAAGCCCCCCAGGATACAACAAGAACTTCTCGGATCTTCCGAGGATCTCAAAACTAGCAAGAAAGTACTCTTTAAAGAGTATTTAACCCAGATAGTAGAAGAAATAAATATGAGAGAGAAGAGAGCTTGAAGAATAAAGGAGAAGAATGAGAGATAGTGTGTTTTGGAGAGCACCAAAGCCACTTATTTATAGGTGTTAAGGAGTGAATGGAATGGGCTGAAATCCCATATTCCTCACCTAACGTTCAAAAGCAGATTTGCAACGTATATGGGTAGCCATGAATCATAATCATTGCAAGAATTATGGAATCAAAACTGAAGAATCTTTGCACCACAAGCAAAACTACTGCAGTGGAAAAATTAAATGTTGGAGGCAACGTTCAAAACTTTTGCAATAACCACTAGTATTATAACAATCCCCCACATATTGCAAAAGATAAGGAAAAAGAAAGAAGAGAAAAAAAAATTGGGTCTCATATAAGATGTAATGCGTCGTAGCTGGTATAGCAAGCTATATGAACCAGTCCTAGACAGATAAACTTAACAAACAGTGTAGTTGGTATAGCAAGCTATATGAACCAAATACACTTGATGTGTGTTAGTGGTTTATCAATCACAATACACCCCGACAATCCTTGTTGTTAATGATGTGTTGCACTTACTAGGCCATGCGCGTGCCCGGTATTCATGAGTGCTCTAGAGATCATGCCAAGATCTCATACAAGAGGCCCCACTTGACACTCATATAGGTAATTTCATCAAGTGTATGCTGCAAATCATACACCACTCGTAAGGGACATGAAAATCACTAAAACTTTGTTTAAACTAAAATTCTTACACCACATAGCATTTTAATTTTACAAAGTTTAACCTCTCAATAATGCAGCCTTTAGCACTTTCACGCATACCATAGGAATGGACATAATTGATTTAAAATAAATTTAGTGTTATCAAAACTAACAAGTGACTTGTTTTACCCATATGAACCTTATTCATGGGATCTCCAATCACAAAGGTTGGGTTACCATTACTTGTTTGTTTGCAAGTGGCTTAAGTCCCATTCCCCTCGATGTTTCTAAAATCATATTTCTTCCTAGGGGTTTTGTCAGGGGATCTACTAGATTCTGTTCTGACTTCACATAATCAATGGAAATAGTTCCACTCTTTAGCAACTGTTTAACTAGATTATGTCTCAATTGTATATGTCTATTCTTTCCATTATAGTTTTTGTTTTTAGCTATAGTTATTGCCGATTCGCAATCACAATGTATAGATACAAATGGGGTTGGTTTCATTCCTAGAGGAATGTTTGCTAAAAAGTTTTTCAACCACTCAGCCTCACTATCAGCCATTTCGAGAGCAACAAACTCAGATTCCATTGTTGATCTTGCAATAATTGTTTTCCTAGCTGATCTCCATGTAATCGCACCACCCCCAAGTGTGAATACATAACTACTAGTGAATTTTGTCTCATCTGAATCAGAGATCCAGTTAGCATCATTGTACCCTTTTAGTACAACAGGAAATCCACTATATTCAATGGCATAATCCATCGAACCTCTTAAGTATCTCATAAGCCTTCCAAGTTCATCCCAATACTCTTGATTAGGAAATTGAGTGTATCTACTCAGTCTACCTACTACATAAGCAATATTAGGTCTTGAAAAGCTCATTAAGTGCAATAAGCTCCCAATTATCTGGGCATACTGAGGTTGAGAAACATATTATCCTCTATTTTTCATTAATTTAGAGTTAGCATCATAAAGGGTACTCACTGGTTTAAAGTCATAATATCCAAACTTCCTAAGAAGTTTCTCAATGTATTGTTCCAGGGATAGTAATATACTATCTTCCTTCTTTACGATTCTAACACCTAAAATCACATTGGCTTCACCCATGTCTTTCATTTCAAACTTAGATCCTAGAAACAATTTAGTTCTAGAGACTATATCAATGCATGTACCAAAAATTAACATGTCATCCACATACAAACATATAATGACACATTCACCATTTTTAGATTTAAAGTACACACATTTATCAACATCATTAGGTGAAAACCCATCACAAAGTAACACATTATCTAGTTTTTCATGCCACTGTTTTGGTGCTTGTTTTAACCCATACAAAGATTTTAAAAGTTTGCATACCTTATTTTCTTGACCAGGGACAACACACCCTTCAGGTTGAGTCATATAAATTTCCTCCTCTAATTCACCATTCAGAAAAGCAGTCTTAACATCCATCTGATGTATCACTAGCTTATGAGTAGTCGCTAGAGCTAACAAAACTCGAATAGAGGAAATCCTAGTCACAGGGGCAAAGGTATCAAAATAATCTATGTTGGGTTTCTGAGTAAAAACTTTTGCTACTAACCTTGCCTTATATTTATCTATGGATCCATCAGGGTGATACTTTTTCTTAAAGATCCACTTACAACCAATGGGTTTTTCTCCTTTTGGCAAATCTACTAAGGTCCAAGTATTATTTTTCTCAATTGATTCAATTTCAGTCCTAATAGCCTTATCCCACTGTTTTGCATCAGGAGTACTAGTAGCCTCTAAAAAACTTGTTGGATCATTTTCAACTAGATAGATATAAAAGTCATCTCCAAAAGAAGTTTCCTTCCTCTATCTTTTACTTCTTTTCAAACCCTCACACATGGCATCACTATTATTATCTATAGGTTGTTTAACTCTATCACTAACCTTTAAAGGAAATCTATGTTCAAAAAATTCAACATTTTTTGTCTCCACAATAGTATTATGTTCAATCACATCACTTTTAAGAACAAGAAACCTATAGGCAAAACTATGTTCAGCATAACCCAAGAACATACAATTAGAGGTTTTGGAGCCTATTTTCCTTTTCTTAGGATCAGGTAACATTACTTTAGCTAGGCACCCCCACACTCTTAGATATTTAAGATTAGGTTGATAGCCTCTCTATAACTCATAGGGAGTTTTACCCGTTTTCTTATGAGGTATCCTATTTTGTAAAAAAACATGCAGTAAGAAGGGTTTCTCCCCAAAGGTTATCAGGTGCACTAGAACTAATAAGCATGGCATTCATCATTTCCTTAAGAGTTCTATTTTTCCTCTCAGCTACTTCATTAGACTCAGGTAGATATGGTGGGGTTACTTCATGGATAATACTTTCTTTCACACAAAAGTCATTAAACAACACATATTCACCACCTCTATCTGATCTAATCCTCTTAATTTTCTTATTCAATTGATTTTCTACTTCTGCTTCACATCAAAGGCTTCATCCTTACGTTTGATTAAGTACACTTTGGTGTATCTAGAATAATCATCTATAAAGGTTACAAAATAATTTATACCACCTCTAGACATGGTTTGTTTTAAATCAGCTAGATCAGTATGAATTAACCCTAACAATTTTGTTTGACGTTCTACAGGATAACATGTTTTCTTAGTTATTTTGGATTCTACACATACATCACATTTACCACTTTGCTTATCATGCATATTAATTAATTCTAGTCGTTGCAATTTCATAACATACGAGGAATTCACATGTCCTAATCTAGCATGCCACATATCATATGAGTCAACGATATAAGTGTAAGACCCGTGAAATTAATTAATTAAATAATTAATTAATTAATTAATACGGGTAGTGGAGGCCTTTATGGCATTAAATGTTGATGAAGGTGACGTGGAAAAGTACTAGCTCAAGTGGTTGAGAGTACTTGATTGTGTGAGAGAACTTGGGTTCAAGTCTTATATAGGCCAATTGGGTGTTGTTTAATTATTGTTGTTTTTAATAATATGATTGAACATGTTGAATGATAATAAAATTATTGAATTATATTAGTTAGCAAGAAACATGAATTAGCTTGATGGTTTAACATTGATTTGACATTGGCATGGTTGTGGGTTCAAACCTTGGTAGGACCAAAATAAACTTTCTTTTTGCCAATTTTAGTTTTGGGCATGAATGTGAAGGGGCAAGGGAAACCCTAGCTGAAGGAGCAGCCAAGAGGAGCTGAAAAACAGCCCATTATGATTCATTGAATGGTAATTACCCTTAACAACGAAATTGGAGAGTGTATGGTGAGATTGAGCGCAACAAGCGACTGAATTGGAGGAAAGCTTGAGGCAAGTCATTGGTGATCAAAGGGACAACCAATTTCTCAAACTTTAATCAAAGGAATCCAAGTTAGGGGAGCTCCTTTATGTGTGTATATGCTCTGTAAATGTTTTCATAATTATACTGCATGTATATGATGACTCTGCGTGATCAAACATCCGTTTGTTTTGTGTTTCTGGAAAAATTCCCAGAAATCGCCTAGCGACTTTGAGTGTGCTGTCAGGCGATGCATGAGTGTTAACCCAATTTTGGGTTTTGTTGAGTTGAGCCGCCTAGCGGCAAGGGCGAGCCCGCCAGGCAACACGAGCTGGAGCTGTTCTGCGTGGTTCTTTGATTTTATATGATTTGTTGGGTTTTCTAGATGGTTTATGTGTATGATATAATTCATGAAATGCGTGGAATTCTTGAATGATTTAGAATATTGGTATATGCGTATGTACATTGATGATTGAATGGCATGCGTTCACTTGCGGTAATTTTGTTAGGGTTTGGGGAGATGGTTTTAAATTCATTCTTGAAGTATAATTAGGGGGAAATTAATATTGTATGATTTTAATGTGAGTGGATGAAGAAAAGAAATATAAAAGTTGGTATGAGTTCAGGTAGTATTGATTGAATTACGAATTCAGAATATTGGGTCACATGGTTGCTGCGAAGGAAAAATCTGGGCTAGTCCAGATTGCTATGTGTCGCCCGACAGTGAGAATGTGCCGCCAAACGATGGGCGGGGCAGTAGAGTTAAGTGTTGTATTGAATAGTTGTATGCAGGTTGGGGTCTGTGAGGGTGAGGGACAAAATTATACAAAAAGATAGTAACGATAGAAACGATAGTAAAGATAGTACACTTGGGAAAAATTGGTATATGAATAGGTTGAATGATGCAAGTACTAGGTTAGATGGAATAACTTTAATTGGGTGTGAGAAACATTGTTTGGTTGAATAAACTTCTTGTGTAATACTGTTATAATTGGCACTCAAGAGCTGTGATATAGATTAACTGAAATTGGCAAACTGTAGGAGGAACTATCAGTACGGGTTCCATGGGTTGATGAATTACCAAGGGGGTTAACATGCACTAATAGGCAATTGAATGAAATCATGATTACTTACATGATATTTAAGTATATGCATGACTTGGATTGTGAAACCATGAATTGTGATGTGTTGTAATACTGTTATGGGAAATGGTTTGAGGTTATTCAAGTATTAATGTACGAAAGTCTGTGTACAACTGTAATGAGGTTATTCAATTAGATATTAAAGGCCCAAATAAATTATTAGTGGCCTTTACATTTTATAATAAAGATCATTTGCAAGATCATCACCTCTGCTATCATCTAGGGTCTAGAACTTTTAAAGTTCTCTTCATTCTCAACTTTTCCTTCTTAAGTTCATTTCTTTTTTTTTTCAGCCATTCAGATTTATTACTTTATGACTTTCTTTGTATTTTCAAATTTTGGCTTTTTTTCTATTGAAACGTTTTTTCACTTAATTGAGTCTCTGTAATGGCCTTGCAATTCTTGACATGTTGATGGAATGGTCATTGATTTTCATGTGCTTTCATATCAAGGCCCTCTCCGATGGAATGGTCATTGATTTCATATGTCTATATCAAGACCCTCTTCGATGGAATGGTCATTGGTTTTCATTTGCTTTCATATCGAGGCCCTCTGCAAAGCAATGGTCATCGATCTTTCATATCAAGGTCCTCTCCGATGGAATGGTCATTGATTTCATAAGTTTATATCAAGACCCTATTCAATGGAATGGTCATTGATTTTCATGTGCTTTCATATCGAGACCCTCTGCAAAGCAATGGTCATCGCTCTTTCGTATCAATGCCATCTCCAATGGAATGGTCATTGATTTCATATGTCCAAATCAAGACCCTCTTCAATGGAATAGTTTGATTTTAATGTGTTGTCATATCGAGGCCCTCTGCAAAGCAATGGTCATCGATCTTTCATATCAAGGCCCTCTCCGATAGAATGGTCATTGATTTCGTAGGTTTATATAAAGGCCATCTTCGACGAAATGGTCATTATTTTTCTTAATGTTTGCATTAATGTGGTTTCTTTTTTGAGCCTGGATGAAATTAATGTTTCTGTTTTTTCTTATATTTTACTTTGATGATATGAAATTGACTAATTTTTTGTATCATCTAGTAAGATCTAAGAAAAGAGGGGCAGATATCAACACCCAATTTCGTTCGGGTGAAATAACATTGTTTTTTTTTAAAAAATATATATATAAAATAAAATAAATAAATTAAATTAAATTAAATTAAATTAAAAGTAAAATAAAATAAAATAAAAAATATATATACATATTCAAAACTAAGTGTTAAGTAAATTAAAAAGAGAAAGAAAAGAAAGAGAAATAAATTGTTAAAAAATAATAATAATAATAATAAAAGTTTTTTATTTATGATTTTAAGCGTTGAGTAAAATAATTTTTGTTTTTAAAATAATATAATAATTTCGTTTTTAATTAATTGATAAAATTCAGAATTCAAATATTAAAATTTGAAAATAAAAACGTTTTCAGGAATGGAACAATTTACCTTATTCATATCTCAACTTCTACTTTAAACTCCTACTAGTGACATTTTTTTTTTAGATATATTGGATCATGGTAAAGGAAAAAGGGGATCGCTCATCATTCACAAAAAAATGATTTTTCTTCCTTCTTTTTGGGTTATACATCTCTGCTAGTAAAAACAAAATTTTGGGATTCTCTTCATTGTGTCAATAGCAACAATGGAAATGACACATGTTTTATCATAAATGGAGTGCTGAAACCAAAAGGGTATATAGGGGATATTCAACTTTCATTCAGAATCAAGAGCAATTAAGGTACATGTAGTTTATTTAACTTTGCTATGATGCCCTTGTTCCTTGAGTTAGGGATGTATTAATTGCATGAAGATTGTGGGAGCAAAATCAACTTTCTTAATCTCATTCTATAAGATGATTAATTAACCCACCATATAAAACTAAAAAGTGACGGTAAATAAGAGTTGGGGTTTAGGAATTCAAGTAAATTAGAGTTGGGGTTTAGGAATTCAAGAAAATTGAGGGTGAATGTTGCGGCAAAGGTGTTTTGCGGAAAGGAAGAAGAAGAAGTAAGGGTTAGGTCTCATGTTTAACTTGTGCTGTGTGTTTTTAGAGCATATTTAATTTTTTCTTCATGCACCACCCTTGTTTTTATTTGGATTAGAGCAGATTTAATTTTTGCTTCATGCACCACCATAATTCATTCACGCATCACCCTTGTTTTTAGGATTAGAACATATTTAATATTTGCTTCATGCACCACAACAATTCATTCACGCACCACCTCTGTTTTTATTAGGATTAGCAAGTTTAATTTTGCATCACGCACTACCACAATTCATTCACGCACCACCCCTATTTTTATTAGGATTGGCAGGTTTAATTTTGCTTCATTCACCACCACAATTCATTCACACACCACCCATGTTTTTGTTAGGATTAGCAAGTTTAATTTTGTTTCACACACCACCACAATTCATTCACGCACCACCCCTTTTTTTATTCGAATTAGCAGGTTCAGTTTTGCTTTACGCACCTCCATAATTTAAGTCCTGCAACCCTGTTTTTAATTAGGATTAGCAGATTCTTGTTTCTTCACGCACCTCCATAATTTAATTTTTGCACACCTACTTTTAATTTGGATTCTGTCTATCTATTTACTTTATACACTCCCCAATGTAATAACCCCACACCCTTTACATTAAGTTTTATTTTACTTTATGTACCTGCGTTTTCACTAAGCACACACTCCACTCCTTTAGTTTCTTGTTAGGCTAGGATGCATTTACTTTATGCACCCCACGTTTACTTTATGCACTCCACGTTTCTCCTTATGCACCACGTTTCCATTTTTTTCTTTTTTTCTTTTTTCTCATTCACCATTTTTTTTAATTAAATCTCACATTTCAATCACATCATTTTCAAAAATAATAAATGTATTTTAAAATTGAAATAAAAATTAAAGTTTTATTAAAGTGATAAAAATAAGAATAAATAAAATTTAAATTTATTTTCTTTATTTTATCTTTTAGTGTTTAATCGACCGCTCGCGTCGCACAAAACTTCTTTTTTAAAAAATAAAAGTTAAAAAATTGGTTTAATGTCTAATCTGCCGCTCGCGTCGCACGACACTTTCTTTAAAAATACAAAAATTATAAAAAATATTTTTGGTGTTTAATTTTTTCGGTGTATAATCGACCACTCGCGTCGCACAACACTTCTTTTTAAAATATAAAAGTTATAAAAGTTATTTTGGTGTCTAATCGACCGCTCGCATCATACGGCACTCCTTTTTAAAAATGTCAAAAGGCAACTTTCAAAAATTAAATTATTTAATCAAGTCTTTTTACAAAAGAATTATTTAGCCCTGATTTCTCATTTTTAATAAGAATACGTAGGACCAAGGTTTTAATCCTTGTCGGGTCCCTTTCGCTCCAAAAATAATTTTGTTCAATATTTTCTTATTTATGGGAAAAATAAATATTTAAAATAAACACATCTCTTTTGCAAATTTAATTAAAGGTATCGCCTTTGGGCGGGTGCGGTAGGGTGCTAATACCTTCCCTACGCGTAACTGACTTCCGGTCCAGCCCAATTTGCATTCTTTGCAAACACAAATTCTCTCTAGCTCACTTTCACGTGCTCACATATTCTACTCTCAAGTGTTTTCCTCACCACAACTTCACCTTCAATAAGATAAGCACCTGCAGAGCTGTCCAAAATAGTGAGTTTCCAACTTCCAAAAAGGAATAACAAAAAACGAGTCTACCACTTGAGATTAAAAGCAGAAAACAATAAAAGACTCAAATTAGAAAATTGGACACATCAATTGATAGAGTAGATGGAAAAACTGAAAGAACAATCAACAATGAAAACCAAGAAAAATAAATCAAATCAAGAAAGTTGGCACACCAAGAGAATCCTAAGGAGTATGTCTAGAATATGATTAACAAAACCAAAAATCAAAAAGAGACAACAAATAAGCTAAATCAAGAATAGAACATGTGCATACATAGTTGACATTGAAAGTAACACAAATACAATTGTGAATTATACACTTTTCTTTTCTTTTATTTGTTTTTTTAACTCAAAGCACTTGATTCAGTAATCAGTTTCTCTTTTCCAAATGTTGTTTCATCTATCAATTCTTTTCACTGATTTTTTTTTCTTTTCAATCCAAGGTCACGTAGGGTACTCTTTCTTTAGCAAAGAATTCACAACAATATGTCCAAATCAACTCAAGCATATACATATGACTATGAAAAGCAAATGATTCAACTCAAAACTATTAAAAAGACACACAAGGAAAAAATAAACAAGGCTCAACAATGTAGTAAGAATTAGCAATAGGCAACATACTCTGATTCAAAAAGACACTAGTGCATCAACATAGAGATAGGTAATTAAAAACTGTGAACAGACCCAAATGTATCTCTATGAAACTGATTTGACCAAAAACAAAACACTATAGAAATGTAGATCAATCTTCAAAACTCATAATTAAAGGCATGACTAGTGCAACAGACTTCATCCAAACAAAGAAATTTGCCAACACAAACAAGGTATATCTATGAAACTACAGAGGTATGATAAAAAGTAACACACTAGGCTGAGCACAAATCAACAAATTGTGATTCAGTAGATACAAAAATAAAAAACATATGTAGTTTCCAATGATCAACAAAGAACAATCATGATTTTCAAAATTTGGTTATGGTTCTAGTCAAGGACATTAGAAATCAATCAAACAATGGATGCACAATAACAAAGTCAACTATGCAGTGATTGAAACCAATTGGATTTCCACCTGAGCAAACTCAAAATAATCAGACTTAAACAACAGCAACAAATCTGATTGAGCAAATGCACATCTCGTAGATTAACGAGAATGAGAAAGTTGTTCATGTCATGTATCTCACGGGTAATAAAAAAAACCTGCATTGAAATGATTGCAAAAGACACTAGCACACAAACAAACACTGATGCTAACTAGAAAACAGATATAGCTAGCAATGATTCATCAAAATAGAATGCACAAGATCAAGGTGCGAAGATGACCTATGCAATCACATGACCAAGCTTAAGTTTTCACACATAAATTCTGATACAAATCAGATTTCATTATGGTATAATACTCATTAAATCTTTAGTCAGTAGCAATCCTTGTCCAGTAAATTTAATTTCAAAATAGCACAAGAGTCAAACAAAAACTCAAATTCAATTAGACAACAATTCAAGAAACTTAGCACAAATTAAACACGACAATAAGAAATATGCAATGTAGAAAATTTCTAGTGATCTATTACCAATTAAGGAACTCCACAAACTTAGAGTTAACCATCAACACATGACATAATTCATCAAAATAAAGTAAACCAACACACAAAATGTGGAACAACATTATGGAATTTAAGAACATGTAAAATAGCTACACAAAAAAACCTAAGACAAAACATGAGATAAAAAAAACTTTAAAGCTAAGTAATAAAACGAATTTAAACCTAACTATGACATGCATCGAGTAGCAGATTAAAGAACCTAGACATTTCATCAACACGTATTGATTCACGATAAATTGGAACAAAAATAAGTTAATCAATCTCAAAAAAACAAAGTTCAACACAGAATCAGTAGAGAAACAAATCAAGAAATTAAAAGAACTCAAACGGAGCATGAACAAGACTGGATTCAAGATAGAAATGAAAGAAGACACGACATAAGATGAAGAAAACTTATCTTTGAAGACCTCCAAGCTCGAAACCGGAGCTCTGAATACCACATGATGAGGATCACTTCACGGATCTCTTCAAACTCACATTCTAATAGGAGAAAACTCGACGATACTTTTTGATAATTCCTCCGAACTTCGATCCAGTAAAGAGGATCGACTAAATCTTAGTGGAAGACATGGAAATGGAGACGGTCTCACCAAGCTTCTTCAATGGAGCTTCAGATGCTCGCAATCGAGACAACCCTAGGTTAGGGAATCTGAATGAAGAAGATGAACTCTGAAGAGGGAAAAGCGTTAAACGCAAAACCTCTATTGCACCCATCTCATGCAAACAACCATTGAATCACCACCTCGTTGAACCCTCAACGCTGCTAGGATTCATCAGAGCGTCCCTGCACTTTGAGATTAATAATGTTATGCTGCCAAATTTATTTGAGCCATATCTTGTCTCTTAGTGACTTGCTAGAGCATCCCATGAGGTCACTTTAACACCTCCTTCTCGAGAGTTGGCCTAACCTCCCTTAGAGCACCACAAGCAACCTTCAACCTACCATTAAACACCAAAAACCAAGAGCATACTCTCACCATCCATTGATCTCGATAACATCACTTTCAAGCTTTCGCCTAACCTAGCTTGAGGAGGAGCCTATCATTTGGTGTCAAGAGCTTTGGTTCTATAAGAGCTAAGCATCTTGTTCCTACCTATATTTTTTTTGTTCATGTGTTGTTCTTTCTTTTCTTCATTTTTTAAGTCCATAGATGCTTATTTTCATGGTTCTATCTTTTATTCTTCCTTGAACCATTAAGTTTTCACGATTAGATTTCCATACATTTATGTTGTTTGTGTGGTTGATTCTGCTGTAATTTCTTAATTGGATAATGATGTTAGATGAATAAATTTGTTTGTTTTTTTGATTGTCGTTGTGATTTATATTTATATATGTCTTTTGTCTCTTAATCAAGTAAAAGTAATGATTTTTACATTATAGCAAATTAGCACAGTGTTAAATCTACATAACATAATAATCATATCAGTTCAAGGATTTTTAATTTTAATTGAGAAGTTACTTTGATTAAAGTTAGAAACTTTAATAGGATTAAATGAGTTTTTGCTACTAATTTTCCTTACTATTATTTTTATCTATTTTTATTTTTTTTTTCAATTTAATTTCTTTCTTTCATTCATTATTTTGCTATCTAATATTTTATTTATTTTGATATTCTTATATTACTTTTATTTTATTTGATTAACCCTTTTATATAATGTTTACAAGAACTAATTTGTTAGGAATCAATTTTGTGTTCGTTGAGAGAGGACTTAGGGTTGACTTTAACTTTTCTATTTTGTTGGTTATTACCTTATGAACATTGAACTTTCTATAGTTTAGTAGTATTAATTTGATTGCATCAGTGATAGTGTTATCAATTGGGTTCTCTTTAGCAGAAACCACTCCTCTGTGTTGAGTCTCGATCAACTCCTTTCTTTTCTGTCGAAATGGCCTTAGCTCAAATTTTAGCTGCTCGCTGCCTTAACTCGTGCATGCTTGCAGGCGGCGTCACACACAAGTCATCTACAAAGGGTCCTAGCCTTAGTGTCGTGATCATGTAGTTCAAAACTACTTCGGGGTTCAGGTTCCTAATCTTTAAAGTGGCCTTACAAACCTATTGATGAAGGTTCGTAATTAAAGATTCTCTTTTGTCCAGCCTGACGTTAAGGAAGCTCAAGGAGGTAAGATGGCGGTGTCGGTTGGTGGCGAATTGCTTTGTGAAAGAAGATGTCAATGTATCAAAGCAGTCAATGGATTAAGGAGGTAGGTGAATGAACCACTCAAAAGTTAGTCATTTCAAGGTCGTTGCAAAGGTCTTGTCCATGACAACATCGTCAGTCGAGTAGAGACTTACTTGGGTGATATACACGACAACATGTTCATTAGGATCAATGTTGCAGTTGTAAGGATCCAAGGTGAGAGCTCTCCACTGTTTAGGGAGTGGGGCATCCCTGATACCATTGATGAAGGGGTGTCGACAAGCTCCTTTTGCAGCCAAATAGGTGTTGGTCACTCTTATAGTCTTGGGAGTGGTATAGTAACCACTTTCCCCTTCGTTCGTGTTGATCATTCATAGGTGTGAAGCAATCATGTGCTCCTAGACAACATTTTCAATAATCTCCTTCCCTTTTCCCTTATCTTCAACCTCCACCCTCGCTCTTAGCCTAATGTTCTCCTCCCTCGGGGCATCCATCTCCTCCACTCTCTTGTTTTTGAACTCAAACTCCTGTTGAATTTTCATTTGATTTTCTAGGATAACGACTATGTCAGCAAAGAAGGGTCCAGGTCCTGCTTCTTTCGCTCTAACCATCTTGCTTCTTGTAGACACCACATATAAAATGTTTCTTCTTCGTAGAATATATGTCGGTCTTATGGTGGACGTCAATTGTTCTTACAAAGCCAAATATATCGTGCAAAGACTCCAACAAACACTCCAAATACTCCAAGTCTTCAACTCCACGGGTACTCATCCTCCTCAAGGGTACCTGTCCTAGTCGAATAGGGGATTATGCCTGCAAAAGATATTCCAACATTTAAGTCAGTTAAATGCGTAAGAAAGTAAAAAATAATTGTAATAATGAATCTAATTAATTTACTTCATATACTGTGTTATTTATACCTTATTTATGAGTCTTTTTCCTGGATGAACCTGATCCATGCGGTTAATTTCGTTGTTTAGTCTTTAGTTAATTAATTATGTTAATGATGTCTTAATCTTGAAGTTAATCCGGTCAACGTGGTCAATGTTTGCCATGTGAGTTGTCATGACTGATATGTAGTCAGCCAGGCCATCCGAGAGTCCTTATACAGTAAGAGCCAAGTTCATTAGTGCATGGATGGTCGAGACGTAATCGAACACGTGTGGTACAATCACGAATACCGTTGTTACTTTTCTTAGGTTATCGACAATCGTTGCTTGATGTAAATAAACTAAAATCAATCATTCCTTCGAAAAATATATCAAATATCAATAGATTTTTTGGTTCTCTGGATGCAAACAGGATCACTCAACAGAACAAATAAAATGATTCTGCTAGCCAACAAGATCCAAAATTCCATTGATTTTGCTTCCCATGAAAAGAGGATCCCTTCTCTATGCTGGGGCCTCTTCTATGGCTGACCACAAAGCTTCGTCATTATTATCATCAATATTAATAGTGCTCAAAATAAGACCATACATAAATATAAATTGAAATAGTTCTGAATAGTTGTTGTATAAATTTTCATTTGCTGGCTAGGCAATTTTAATTTTAAAAAATTATTTTGGAGATTTGAAACCAACATTCGTGTCTCAAGAGATGCACTCAAGCCATCATCTCCAAAAACCCTTTCCTCTATTATTATAATAATTTATTCGTAAAATTAAACATGTATAATAATCTTACTCAATTATTTCTTACCTAATAATAAAATTAAATCAATATTATATGTAATCATTTATATATTATTAATTATATGAAAATCATAATATGTTTATTCAATTTAAGAAATTTTTATACTATAAAATTTGAATAGCATAAAACAAAAACATTCTGAATAAATTTTAAAATACCACTACTAATGAAAGTAACCCTTTTATCGACAAATTGAACTTTAAAACTCATAATCTGCCATATTTTCTGAAAAACTGTCCCAACCTTAGCAAAGCTTCCCTCTTTAGCTTTACCATTGTTAATTAATCTACTTTTTTCGGCGTGCACGCGTGGGTTCAAGAACATATATAGGACATAAACAATCATGATAAGAAAATTGTTAAATAAGAGAAGAAATGAACACTCCACATCATTCACAAAACTACGCATAATAATGACTGGCATTTCATCAACTAAAACATTTTTAATGAAGCGATGACACCAAACAAACACAAAACATAATTAGGTTCTTACACTCTAACGTAAAAGTGCGAAAACACGCGTGCCTCACTAGATTAAACTGTATTCGAGGTTAATTAACACTAATTGATATTAACGAGTTTGGTTAATTAATTAATTAGTGAAACAGAGATGGAACGACTTGGGGTCACTTAAGCCAAGCATTTTCTTCTCCTTTATTGCTGGATCCTCCAACAGAAGAACCTTGTCCTTGTCTCTAACCCCAACCATATGCAGATATTCATCGTCAGCTCTCTCTTTTCCCTTGAAGAGAAGCCTTTGCTCTCGCGGCTCAAAACTTGTGACCAATGACAGGATAATTTTCAATTCTCCTGCAAATTATTTCTATTAACGGAAGGAAATAAAATTTAACTATAGATAAAATTAAATCATTCACCTGATTGTCTAAAATAATTGGAATAATAGGTTAAAATTGAAAAAGGGGTGTTGTAGAATAGACATACCAAAAGTTGACGTGGACTCAATAGAAATTTGGTGTGAGTGTGAGACAGTTGACACCGTAATTGTGATGAATCCCTCCTCGGATGAACTTAGGTTACTCTCCCTTTTCTGAACAAGCATGCCACCAGGCCTAAGTTCCCATTGGATTTGACAAATGCCTCTGCAATCGTTTTCTGTGGGTGTTGTTGCTTTGTTCCCATTTCTAAGCTTGGACCTGCTTCTGCTGAACCTCATTGACCTCAACATAATCATCTTCTTCTTGCTTAATTTATTTCTTCCCTACTGAAGAGGTGAAAGAGTAGTAAGAGGAGCTGAAGCAGTTGGGGCAGTTATATAATACTAGAAAGCGTGCATATGGACGAAGAAAACCATGAATAAAATATAAGTTGGCCTTGTGTTACTGAAAAGCAAGACTTAATAAAACAGAAAAGCCAATGAGTTTGGAACATGTGGAAGATAATGGAGGCATTGGTTTTTCTGCTGATTTTGTGAATCACTGTGGCACATGGGTGGTGGGTACCTGAGAACACGCTAGCTTGATTAGTGGGCCAAACTCAACACATTTCAATACCTACTTGCTTCCTTGTACTTTTAAATTGAAATCGAAATTTTTGTTTTAGGAAAATGATAGTTCTAAGAACTGGGATTCCTCTAAATTATCACCCACTTCAGATATACAAGAAAAGGAGTCTCTATTACCAGAATAAATATAATAATTATCAATTTCTGAAATTTATATCTTCAATTTCTTCACAGATAATTTGCGTGTTTCTTTTTTTTTTTCTAATTAAAACTAGATAGATAATGGACATAATGAAAGCCTAAAATTTAAGATTCAATTTGAGAAAAAAAATAATGTATTGAAAACTAAATAAAAAAATCAATGATAATGAAATGAGTACTATTATCATAAAAGTTAATAACCAACTATATTATTTAATTACGTTAAAATTGATTGTTTAAATTTTGTTTACGTTTATACATTTTATATAAAGTTCAATTACCTTTTGAATGTCATTACTTATTTTATTTCATTCAGCTTAATCGCTAATAACAGATTCAATAAGTCCCCACTTTTAAAAAACATAACAATATGATTATGTTTCCATCAGTTAGTGTACTATATGTCCCATCGGTCAATCGGCCAAATCTGATTCTTAGGTCCATCGGCCAAAGTTGAAAAACTAGTACATGAAAGGCTATCGGTCGAACGGTCGAACGGCCTCACGAATAAATTGCAGGACCACCGGAGAATCGGCTCTGTCAACCAGCCACGTAGCATCGTTAAACTATAAGACCATCGGTCGAACGGATCACGAATAAACTATAAGACCATCGGTCAAACGGTTAAAGAAATAAGTCACGAGCCAACCATGTTCAGGCCCACCGGTCCATCGGTAACACCTGGTCGAGCGACACGGACCCTCGATGGCACACCGGTCGATCGGACACGTACGTGCAACACCTAACCATAACACGACAATCAATGAACCAACCCTCGGTTGATCAATCTCTACACTTGTGTAGCCCTTCGCATATGTCTGTCGGTCGGCCAGACGTACATGAATGGTTCACTTATTAAAAACAGTATAACTAACCCAGCCAAGCGGCCATCGGTCACACGATCAGACAATCAGTCAATCGAGTTAATTAACGTTAAACGAGTCAATAATCTTGATTAAAGGATCATTGGACCGTGATTAAGGAACCCTAATCACAGGCCCACACAGAAAACTATAAATAGGGCCCAAAGGTAGGTTGGTGAGGATCTTAATTTCGCATTTATTATAGCAGATATATTGATACACCGATCGGTCCTTTACTGACTTAAGCATCGGAGTACTTTAGACAGGTACCCCGATCGTCATCCCAGCCGATCGAGCTAAGGAGTGGATTTCGCTAAAGTTACTGGTGTGGAGAAGGATAACACAAGTTGGAGAGGTTCTTTTAGTAGGCTCTTGGTCCCTACCCCGAAACATTTTGGCGCCCACCGTGGGGCCGAGCAGTCTTCTTTGAGAATATACCCATATGGTGACCACGAGGAACCGAAACAGCAACATAGACGGAGGAAGAATGGCAGATGATCAAGCGGACACTAGAGAGATGATAAGGGTGATGCAGCAGAGGATGGATGAGATGTAGAGGAATTATGAAGTGCAGATGTAGATTTTGCGTGAGGAGAACGCCATCCTAAGACGGAAGGAAGAAGGAATCCCGTCGACGCCTACCGTACCCGACCCGAACAGGTTAAGTCGGGTGCAGCAGCACCGAGATGCCGAACGGGTGGAGAGTCGTCTTCCACCTACAGGACACGAGCAATCACAGCCAGCTCGGGTCGAACAGACACAGGCTTCAAGGGGAAATCCGTCGCACACGGTGGCGGAGAGCTCGGGAGCAAACGATGGAGGCCGCCCATCGCGCCAACCGATCCCCGCGTCGGGATCCTCCCCCTTTACATCGTATATTTGACGCCGCTGCCGGAGAAGTGGAAAATGCCGACATTTGACAAGTACGACGGCACGACCAATCCAGACAATCACATGCGAGTCTTCATGCATCAGATGATGTTCCACGCAGTTAGCGACCCCATCTGGTGCCGTGTTTTCTCGACCTCTTTGACGGGGGAGGCGTTGGAGTGGTTTTCCGAGCTGCCGGCCGGCAGTATTAACTCTTTTGCCACTTTGAAGGCAAGGTTCAGCACACAATTCGCACCCCTGAAACCGGCCATTCTGACGATCGACAATCTGGTGAACATCCGACAGGAAGATGGGGAATCGTTGAGGAGTTATCTCGATCGGTACAATCGGATGTCGGTCAAGATAAAGGATCTCAGCGACGAAATTGCTCGTCATCACTTTTCATATGGGCTCCAGCCGGGAGTTTTCATGGACAAGATAAGCCGCAAGAAGCCGAAGACGATGGAGGAGATGAGGAAGCGAGCGGCCAAGTTCATACAGATGGAGGATATGCAAGAGTTCATGGTGAAGAAGAGGGAAAAGGAAGATGCCGCACTCCCGAAGCCGACGGTACCTCGGCCGAACAAAGTCCCAGCCCGGCCCAGCGAAAGGAAGCCGCCTAAGTTCACGACGTATACTCCGCTGGTCGTTCCTAGGGCCAGGATCCTGCAAGAGGCCTTCAACACCAATTCACTTCCAGCAGTCAGGAAGAAGCCCCCTTCACCCGATGCCGACGGTAGTAAACACTGCCAATACCATCGCACGATCGGGCACACCACCGAAGAGTGCCACACGCTCCGTGACAAAATAGAAGAGCTCATTCGGTAGGGGCACTTGAAGAAATACATTCGACAAGATCGTCCCCCGCAGAGCCCGGTGAGGAACAGAAGCCCGGTGAGGAGAGCCCCCTCGGCCCGATATGAGAAGCGGAGAGAGCCCGAGCGCGAGAGACGAAGGAGAGGACCATCCCGGTCACGTCCGAGTCCAAGGAGGAGCCGCAGTCGGAGTCACGATAAACCCCTCAGGGGTTATATCAATACCATATCCGGTGGGTTCGCCGGAGGAGGATCGAGCTCAGCGGCTCGAAAGAGGCATGTGCGGGCGTTGAAATCGGTTCATCTGGTCGAGAAGAAGATCCCGTCGATGCCTCCCATCACGTTTACAGATGACGACTTCAAGGCGCCCGATCCCGATCATGATGACCCGATGGTTATCTCGATAGAGGTGGCCGAATATGGGATCGGTAAGGTTTTGGTTGACCAGGGAAGCTCCGTTAACATCTTGTACTGGAAGACCTTCAGGAAGATGAACCTCTCCGAGGACCTGATCGTCCCGTATAATGAGCAGATCGTTGGTTTCTCTGGCGAGCGGGTCGACACAAGAGGCTACCTGGACCTTCGTACCAGGATCGGCTCGCTGAAGGACGGCCGAGAGGTAAGGGTTAGATTCCTTTTAGTTGAAGCTAACACCTCCTACAATGTATTGTTAGGGAGACCTTGTCTGAACGCGTTCGGAGCGATTGTATCCACCCTGCACCTGGCCATGAAGTTCCCGTCGGACAAGGGGACGATATGCACGGTACACGCAGATCAACAAATCGCCAGGCAGTGCTATGCCGCAGGGTTGAGGATCACTCCGTACAGTCGTCCTCGAAAACAGCACCGTTCGGAGGTAGCCATGACGGACTTGGACCCCCGAACGAATTCTGAAGACCGGCTGCAACCAGAGGGAGAAACCAAAGATATCTCGATCGGGAGCCAACCTGGTCAAGTCACCAAGATCAGGGGAGCCCTAAGCAGAGAGGAAGAAAAGCTCCTCGGGGCAGTAATATTGGAGAACAAAGATCTGTTCGCATGGTCAAGCGCTGACATGCCAGGCGTCCACCCTGATGTGATGTCTCACAAGTTGTCCATCTTCAGGGAAGCCCGCCCGGTCGCTCAGAAGAAGAGAAAGATGGGGGATGAGCGAAGGAGAGCGGTCGAAGAGGAGGTTAGGAAGCTAGAAGGAGCCAGATTCATCAAAGAGATCAAGTATACCACGTGGTTAGCTAACGTGGTCATGGTGAAGAAGACGAGCGGGAAGTGGAGGATATGCACAGACTTCACCGATCTCAACAAAGCCTGTCCGAAGGACGCATACCCGTTGCCCAGCATCGATCGGCTGGTGGATGGGGCCTCTGGACACAATTTTTTGAGCTTCCTGGATGCGTACTTTGGTACAACCAGATCCCCATGTATGGCCCGGACAAATCCAAAACGGCGTTCATTACAGATCGAGCAAACTTCTGCTACGAGGTCATGCCGTTCGGTCTGAAGAACGCGGGGGCAACCTATCAGAGGCTGATGGATCGGGTCTTCAGAAGGCAGATCGGTCGGTCCATGGAGGTGTACGTGGACGATATGGTTGTAAAGTCGCAAACTGCCGAAGACCACGTGCGCGACCTCGGTGAAGTTTTCCACCAAGTGCGCTAATACAATATGCGTCTTAATCCTGAGAAGTGTGTCTTTGGGGTGCCGGCCGGGAAATTTCTGGGTTTCATGCTGACCGCCCGAGGCATAGAGGCAAACCCAGACAAATGCGCCGCTATTACTGAGATGAGAAGTCCCAAGAACTTGACGGAGATCCAACGGCTGATAGGACGGCTAACTTTTCTGGCGCGTTTCTTACCCAGACTAACGGAGAAGGTCAGGCCGATCCTGAAGATCATGAAGAAGCAAACCGCAGAAAAATGGGACGGTCAATGCGAGGCGATGTTTCAGGAGATAAAGGAATTGATCAGCAGTCCCCCCATAATGACCCGACCGGTAGAAGGATTGCCTCTGCAATTATACTTGTCAGTATCAGATGACACGATCAGTGCGGCCTTAATACAAGAAGTCCCTGAGCAGCGGCCCGTTTATTTCATCAGTCGAGTGTTGCAGAGTGCAGAAACAAGGTATTAGCTGATAGAGAAGATAACCTTGGCACTGTTAACGGCTGCTCGCCGGTTATGCCAATACTTCCAAAGTCACCAGGTGATCGTCCGCACGATCATCCCATTGCTAAGATACTCCGAAAGCCCAACTTAGCGGGAAGGATGATCGCCTGGTCGGTTGAGCTATCCGAGTTCGGGCTCAAGTACGAACCTAGAGGCTCAGTCAAAGGACAACATTTGGCAGACTTCGTAGCTGAACTCCACGAATCGATCCCCCGATCGAAGGATATTTGGATTCTCTTTGTCGACGGATCATCGGATAAACGTAATGCTGGAGCAGGGATCGTCCTCGAGGGACCGGGCGGCCTCACGATAGAGCACTCCTTACAGTTCAAGTTCAAAGCCTCGAACAACCAAGCGGAATATGAAGCGCTGATCGCCGGGTTGAAGCTAGCAAAAGACTTGGGGGCGACGAGGTTAAAATGTAATACCGATTCGAAGCTTGTGGTCGGGCAGGTACAGGGAGAGTATCAGGTTAAGGATGATTTGTTGCTCCAGTACTATCATAAAGTGCTCGAAGCCATGAAGGAGTTCGAAGAAATCACCATCCAACACATCCCTCGAGCGGAAAATGCCAGAGCCGACAGGCTGTCTAAGCAGGTGGAAGGAAAAGAGAAGGGCCAGCTGAAAACTATCATCAGGCAAACCCTGACGAGGCCTTCCGCAGGAGAGTGCGCTGCAGTAGACCGGGCGGCAAGTTGGATAGGAGAGGTGCGACAACTCTTGAAGAAGTGTGAGGCCGGAGAAGAAATGAGCCCGCCGGAGAGGAGACGAGCACTTCGATTCGTAGTCATCGGAGAAGACCTATACAAGAGAGGATTTGCAGCGCCGCTACTCAAGTGCTTGTCAGAAGACGAAGCCGAGTACGTTATGAACGAGGTCCATAATGGCATTTGTGGAATGCATACCGGTCGTAGGACAATGAAAGCGAGAATACTCCGAGCGGGCTATTTTTGGCCGACCATGGAACAGGACTGCGAAGCCATGATACGAAAGTGCAAAGGATGTCAAGCCCATGGAAATGACGTAAAGAGGGCTCCGACCGAGCTACATAGCTTGACCAGCCCGTGGCCGTTCGCTCAATGGGGCATGGACATCGTCAGACCCTTCCCGGTGGGCCGAGCACAGAAGAAATTCATACTTGTGGCAGTGGACTATTTCACCAAGTGGGTTGAAGCAGAGGCCTTGGCTAACATCACCGCTCGGCAAGTCCACTCCTTCGTTTGGCGCAACATCATATGCCGCTTCGGCCTCCCTCACACGATCATCACCGACAACGGCCGTCAGTTTATCGACAAAAAGCTGAGGGACTTCTATATGCAAGTAGGGATACGGCACGTTACCAGCTCGGTCGAACATCCCCAAACCAACGGTCAGGCTGAGGCCATGAACAAGGTTATAGTGCTGAGTTGAAGAAAAGGTTGGGAGAAGCCAAAGGAGCGTGGGTGGACGAGCTGCCGCAAGTCCTTTGGGCCTATCGGTGCACCTCACACGGAACGACGGGGGAGTCTCCTTTCAACTTGACGTATGGTACAGACACTATGCTTCCGGTCGAGGTGGGGGAGCCAACTCTTCGGTGGGACATGCAAGATCTCGAGGTGAACTGTGGATGCCTGCGCGAGGAATTGGACTGGACGACCGAACGAAGGGAGCGAGCAGCCGTGCGAGCTGAAGCATGTAAGAGGATGGTAGCAAGGAGGTATAACGCGAAGGTTAAGCCAAGGAGCTTCATCCGAGGAGATTTGGTATGGAGGAAAACCAATGAAGCACGAAAGAAGTCAGCACAGGGAAAGCTAGCGCCAAACTGGGAGGGTCCGTTCCGAGTGACCGAGAGCCTGCAGAACGGAGCCTATCGGCTGGAGTACCTGAGCGGCAAAGAAATACCCAACACATGGAACGCGTCACACCTCAAAATGTATTATAGTTGACTATGAATAAAATGAGCGTTTCATGCAACTTCGTCTAACAGACTAACTGACGGGGCTCCCTACGGGACCCGAACAAAGCCTGACCGGTCAAGGCGCGAACTTTCAAAAGGAAGTCCCGCTCGGTCAGCACCGATCCAAGCGATCTAATTAACCCCGTGGGTACATGAGTGACACGAGCTGTCCAAACCAATCGAGGTACGACACCTACGATCTAAACAATTAAAATGGAACGCGCAAACAATGGTCAACCGTTCGGGTCAAATAACCAAGTGAACATTGCCAGGCAAACAAAGGGCCGATTGGTCCAGCTAATCGATGAAAATAACAAGTTAAATAAAGAAAGATGGCCGACCGCCAGCGAGCAACGATAAAAGTAAAACAATTACACGGCCGATTGCCAGCGCGAAGAGTTATAAAAGAATTATTGTCGATCGCCAGCGCGAAGAGTTATAAAAAAGCATGGCCGATCGCCAGCGCGAAGCGGTAAACAAACGTAAATGGCAAAGAGCTAGTACACCAAATAAAAAGGCATCTAAATACTTACACGAGTGTTTGTTAAAAAATAACCTAATAACCGATCGAACGCGATCAAGGAAAAGGTCGATCGGGCTCGATCGGTTATGTCAAAATATACACTTAAAATAAAAATCAATGGTCTGCAGGAGGATCATTGACCTCGTCCAGCCGATCAAATACCCTCTCTAATTTCCCTTCGACCACCCCCAGATGCACGTCGAACCGGTCGGGAGAGCATTTGTAGTAAAAGACGGCCTGATCAACGGCACTCTGGAAGCTCGCCTCGTACTGAGCAAATACTTGCTCATCGGCCACTCGCAGCTCGGTCTGGAACTCTTTCGCCTTGTTCTGCCAATCCGAGGCTGATCCGGCGGCAGCCATGTGCTCCAGAGTCAGATTGTCGAAGCGTCGCTGGAGCTTGCGAAGTTCCTCGACGGCTTCACCTGCTTTCGCTTGCTCCGCTTTTGCCCAATCGTCGGCAGCCTTCAGCAGTCCAGCACACTTGGCATGCTCAGCTTTAATGCCGTTTAGTCGATCGAACTGAGCCTTTAGGTCAGCTGCCGATGCCTTTACTTCATTGAGCTCAGTCTTTGCTGCTGCGAGCTCCTTTTCCAAGCTCTCCATCCTGTTCCGGTCGGGACGAGGAAATTTAGTGTATAAGGCAGCAAGTCTAAGGGTAAGCTCCCCGGCAGTCCGAAGGGCCTCCTCTTCGGACACATCCTTGAGTGCGTCCGTCACCCGAGGTCCCAGCTGGAAGGAGACCTCTTCGTCAAGGCGGACATCACCGCCTAGGAAAGCGTCGGCCAGCGATCCAGATGTCTCCCCCTTCTTGTTTTTCTTGGACGGCCGGCCGGTTGGGGAGTCGTCTTTCTTGGACTTCTTCCCCTTGTCCGAAGCAGCAGCACCGGAACCGGGAGGCTTCACGATGAAGCGGGGTCTTGAAACGACGCCCGAAGACCCAGTCGGAGCGGTGGTCACAAGAGCGCGACCGGTTGAAGGGGCGGCGGGGACACTCTGGAGCGGCACCACCTCCTCAGCAGTATCTTCTTCCCTTCGCCGACTCTTGGCACGAGCCAGAAACTCGGCGTTAGAAACGGTCATCTGGGCCATAATATCTGCGAAACAAAAAAAATAAATAAGTTAACTGCAACCAATATATCGTTCGGGAAGATCAGAACAACTAACCATAAACCGCCCTCGGCAAATCCGGGGAGCGGAGGCATTGGATCAGTGGCCGCGGGGGGATCTTGTCGGGCAGGGTCTTGAGGACGGCTAAGTTGGCCCGCTCGGCAGGGGTCAACCGCTCTTCAGCCCAAGCATCGGTAGGAGGGGGAAACGCCGTCCAATACAAAGGGAACTTCGGCCGATTCTGCTCATCGAAGATATATTTTCTTCCCTTGCCGGGAATCTCGACCTTGAAAAAACCGGTCTTGAAACCCTTGTAGGAAGCGAGGTAGAGGGTCAGCAAGCTCTTGTTCGCCCCGAGAAAAGAGACCCAACCTTTCGACGCCGTCGGTCGAGTCTTGTAAAAGTGAAGGAACAAAGGCATGGTTGGTGTCAGGCCAGCCGCTCGGCATAGAACATCGAACGCCTGCATCGACGCCCAGGCGTTCGGATGTATCTAGGTCGGCGCGCATTGGATCTGGCAGAGAACCGCCATCTGCCAATCGGCAAACGGCACAGTTTGACCCAAATCATGGAAGAGGCAGGCGTACACATAGAAGAAATCGAGCCTCGCTTCTCCCTTCCCGTGGCACACTCTCTCATTGCCGGCACACACTTTCACCCGAAGAAGTCCATCCTCCACTTCGTCGCCAAAAACCTTGGTCCGCTCGACTAGATCCCCAAGGTCGTTACCCCATCGGAACCTTGTCGCATGTGTGCGCGGCTCATAAGGGGCCCAGTCATATCCTGGTATCTCCGGCAAGTTGGCTTGTTCCCCCTCGTCGCGGACGCGATGCCTATGATGTCCCCACTCTCATCAGAAGCGGCAACATGTTCCACCGCCTCAACGATCGGTGGCTCGACCTCGGAGCTGCCACTTAGGAGGATAGGAGAATCTGTTGCGCTCGATACTCCCTCGAGCGAAGTCCCCGAGTCGGAAGAACTGAACAAGGAGGAGATCGACCCGCCGCCCCCAGACGTCCCGACCGCCCCACCTAACAAACCATCTGAACTCGATGCACTGGTAGACATTTTTTACCTGCAAACAGAAGAAAACGATCGGAGGCTCGACTAGAAAGAAGAAGGAAAACGTGAAAATAACGACAGCCACACAAACCTATTTATAGGGGGACCAGGTGACACGTGGCAGTCTCAGAACCCTACGATCACATTCAGATCGACGACCCATACTTCGCGACGCTTCAAATCATAACTGCCAGGCACGATCTACGATGCCAGATAACCGTTTAGACGCGCGGGCGGTCACAACGGCCCTGGGAAACCTCCTCGCTTCTTCCCCGTCGCTCGAGGCTGGGGGGGCTTGTGTACTATATGTCCCATCGGTCAATCGGCCAAATCTAATTCTTAGGCCCATCGGCCAAAGTTGAAAAACTAGTACATGAAAGGCTATCGGTCGAACGGTCGAACGGTCGAACGGCCTCACGAATAAATTGCAGGACCACCGGAGAATCGGCTCTGTCAACCAGCCACGTAGCATCGTTAAACTATAAGACCATCGATCAAACGGATCACGAATAAACTATAAGACCATCGGTCAAACGGTTAAAGAAATAAGTCACGAGCCAACCATGTTCAGGCCCACCGGTCCATCGGTAACACCTGGTCGAGCGACACGGACCCTCGATGGCACACCGGTCGATCAGACACGTACGTGCAGCACCTAACCATAACACGACAATCAATGAACCAACCCTCGGTTGATCAATCTCTACACTTGTGTAGCCCTTCGCATATGTCTGTCGGTCGGCCAAACGTACATGAATGGTTCACTTATTAAAAACAGTATAACTAACCCAGCCAAGCGGCCATCGGTCACACGATCAGACAATCAGTCAATCGAGTTAATTATCGTTAAACGAGTCAATAATCTTGATTAAAGGATCATTGGGCCGTGATTAAGGAACCCTAATCACAGGCCCGCACAGAAAATATAAATAGGGCCCAAAGGTAGGTTGGTGAGGATCTTAATTTCGCATTTATTACAGCAGATATATTGATACACCGATCGGTCCTTTACTGACTTAAGCATCGGAGTACTTTAGACAGGTACCCCGATCGTCATCCGAGCCGATCGAGCTAAGGAGTGGATTTCGCTAAAGTTACTGGTGTGGAGAAGGATAGCGCAAGTTGGAGAGGTTCTTTTAGTAGGCTCTTGGTCCCTACCCCGAAACATTTAGCATTGTAAACATAACAATATGATTATGTTTCTATTAGTTAGCATTGTAATAGATAACAAGCAAACGTTAATGGTCTAACTCTATGCGTAGTGATATTTATGTTCAATGATAGTGAGAATAGTGATTACCTCTCAGATATGTTATTTTGTGTTTTTTTACTTGTGTTTTAGATTTGACATTAATGTAGAACATGTAAACTTATGTTGCATGAAAAACACACGATGTAAATTTATGTCGGCCTACACAAGGTTAGACGTAAAAGCAACAATTTACATAAGAATATCTATTTCGACATAGAAAAGCATGCGACCATTAAAAAAAGCTACAATGAAATGAGCATTTCTAAGTTTGTTTTAATGTTGCGCATGTATCAAATGAAGGATTTTGTTAAAGTTGAAAGAGAGTTGGTGAACAAATAAGTCAAACATACAACACAAGTTGGGCCATACAGGAAAAAGATTGAATTGTATAGCATTGAAGTTGAAGAAAGACTGAAATATTCAATACCCGAACTCAATCTTATCCTTAGGTGACTCAACCTTTGTCCTAAATTTGACTTCTCAACTCACTAACTATTTCATTTTAACCTTTTCATTGGTGGTAGAAATGAACCTTCGATTTTGATCTTAAAGTCCATGAAAGTTCAAAAGACCCAAACTTCTTTTACCACTACAACACATTCTGATGGAAATCAATCCATTAATTGTTAGGTGTATTAAAATGTCATTTAGTTAGTTTGTGCACTTCTAGGTTTGTAAGGCATGTGTATGAGTGGTGGAGTCAAAGGCAATATGGTGTTAAGAACGGTAGAAAAAGTCCAATTAGGGATTAGCATGAGCTGAGAGCATGTATGAGGAGAAAGTTTTTTCCGTGTTCTTTTTAGAAAAATCAAGAGCTTAAAGATTAAATGAAAGAATTCGTGGAGTGAGGTAGAGAATTTATTAGAAGTCAGAAATAGTTCTTTTGTGGAGAACGAGAGTTTAAAGAAAAAACTCAAAAGCTCTTAATGGAGAATGAGAAAAGAGAGATAGAAAGGAGGAAAAGGGGATTAAATACAATTAGAGATAAGAGCAAGAGAGATAGAAAATAGAACAAAAGAAAAATAAGCTCTAAGAGCTAAAGAAAAGGAAATTTTAAGAGCTAGAGTTGAAAAAGCTAAGAGGGAAGAAGATAAAAGAAGAACAAAGGAACAAGAATGGAGAGAAAGGGAGGAGAGAGAAAGGAGAGAAAAAGAAAAGATTGAGAGAAGAGAAAAAGGTAGGAAAGAAGTTTTAATCAAGGAGGAAGTGCTACTGAAGGCACCTCCCACATTCCCAATAATAATTGAAACAAAGATTTTACAAAAAGTTTTCCAATCCTTGAACTCTTTTAATTTCCAAATTCACACCTTTGCTCTTAAACTTTTAATCCCATTTCTACTCCCCATTGTTTTAAACTATTCAATAGATTTTGAAAAATCACGCTTTGAGTTTATGTAGCCTAACAAGTTAGAATTAACTCAAAGTGGACAAAAACAATTTTGTGAAGTGGGATTTGTTAGTTTTCAAGAAAATAATTTCAAAAATACAAGAAGGTCATCTTTCAATACAAAAACTTATTCAATTTTTATTTGATGGTTAGTAGATTCATCTTTGATTTGGGAGGAACTAAACAACCAAACTTATGGTTCCTTAGATATCTTTTTGATCTGAGGACAAAGTCTATTCAGAAAGGGGGATGGAAACCCATCCAGGGAGTTGTAGCATGGGCCAGTGGCAAGACCCAATCATTTTTACTTGTTAGTAAACATGAGATTTGGAGTAGTATATTTTGTATAAGATTAGTCCTTTCTACGCTATTAGTCTTTTCTTTAGGCCTTAAATTTGGACCAGGCAGATATTTCTTTTAGGCTTTGTATTTTGGCCATTTTTTTAAAAATCTGATGGTTTTAATCGAACATATTTAATAAATTAAGTAAGTATATAATTGATTAAATTAAAGTGCGTTCTACTATAGTTTTGGGTTTTTAACTTGACTATTGAGTGACTAGGTATTAGTTGGGCTACCTTTGGCCTCAAGTAACCTTAGAAACCTTGCTTATGGGTCAAGGTATCCTCTAGCTTGCACAAGGAAGGTGCATGCATTACAAAGTACATGCATTGGATAGTTAACTTGATGCATGAATATGACAGCTGACTAGCCACTCTTTAGTAAGGTTCTAGAGCTTTTTAGTTTCAAATTCTTTGTATCTTTTTTAGACTTCGGTTCACCTCTAAATTCTATAAATAGGAGCGCTCAAGCATTGTAAAGATAACTTGGAAATATTATAGAGCAATTCTGCCATTTTTGCAACTTTCCTTTGTTATAAGTTCTTTAGGATAATGTCTTTTTAACTCATCTTAGACCTTTTCCTTGAGGGTTGGCCCAACCTCCTTCAAGAAACACATCCAAACCACTTTCCAAATTCCATTTCATTCATCAATTCATGCTTTCGCATCCAAGCACATCTTTTCCATGAAGTCTCCTTCAACTTTCGTGAAATGGGTTTCCATCATATTCTTAGAATGACAAAGAAGATATACAAAAAAGGGACATTCATTCAAAGTCATGATTGTGTTCCCCTAGAAATAGTCGCAAACACATGTGTAAATGAAAAGTTTAGCAAACAAACATCAACGGCGAAACAAATCGAATAGAAGTTTGTACAAGATATCTTTAGAAAGGTGGATGAATGGAGCCTGTAGACATTTTAAGATTATTTTGTGCAGATATACTATTGTAAATAGAATAAAATGTAGAGTAAGACAGAGAACAATGCACACAAGGATTTATATTGTTTCACCTCCACCTAAGGCTACATTTAATCTTTTAAGCCACATACTTAAGAAAATCACTAAACAAAACCCTTGACTAGCACAAGTATCAACCACATAAGGTTCTAATGAGTATCAACCTCTCAGGTATCATGAGTATAACCCTCTTTAGGAAACACGAGTATAAACCTCTCTATGTTACAACGAGCTTAATCTCTCCAAGTATCCTTCTCAATCCTTCCTAAGATAGTGAACTCCCAATTACAATGTACAAAATAATCTCTTACTCATTAAGTACAATCACACTCATAGTGTATACTTCACTATGTGAAAAATATTACAATGTTTTTCACAATAGCCTAGTATCTATACAAATTATATTTGAGTTTAGGCTCTCAAAATAATCTCCTTTTTTTCTTTCTCTTTAAGAATTAATTGGACAATGTTTCAACACTTCTGTATTTCTCTCTCACATTATTCTTCTCTTCAACATCTTGGTCTTGGTACTTATCTAGTCGCATTGTGCCATTTGACCATTGATGCATATTCAATTGAGCATATCTTCAAATATCTTATTCTTTCTTCATCTGGAAGTTATTGATATTGAATTAAGGGTATATTGCTTCCTATTAAATATCACTTATTTCCTTTTTATCAATTCAATAATTTGAATTTCAAATATGATACGTTGTGGCTTCATTCTTCTAGAGATTCTCTTGAGTTCTTTGATTTGAATAGTCTTTTTTCTTTCTCATGATTAGTTAATTAATATATAAAAGCATTAGGAATATTCAATTAGAGAACATTTCTAATGGAGGACCATCTAGAGGAAGCGATATTGGACCTTTGACTAGAGCCATGGCTAGGAGAATGGAAGAGGAAGAAGAACTTCAAAGAAATTTACTCTTGCGGAGAATAGTTTATTAGCTTGTATTTTCCTTCTCTTAGCTTTGTTAAAATGTAAATAAGTCTTTCTTAGGCCTTGTATTTTGGCCATTTTAGTGTGACAACCTAACTTTAATCGATTACAATAGTAATATAATTGATTAAATCATGCAGCATCCAACAAGTTTACAGTTTTGACTTTCCAAGTGGATTCTTAAGTGACTATGCGAGATAAGGTGCTCTTTGGGCTTGCTTGGGCCTCAAGTAACCCTTAGAATATTTCTTGGAGGCTAAGGCACCTTGAATGGTGCATGCATCCTCACTCTTAAAGAAGGTTCTTGAAGCTTTTTCAGTTTTTCAGATTCATTGTACTTTCCTTCACTTGGGTTAACTCTTACATTCTATAAATAGGAGTGACTCAAGCTTTGTAAATTAACTTGGTGTTCTTACAGGATTGAGGTATATCCTGTAAAGTCTTCTAAAATGCTTCAAGTGCCACAAATTCACTCTCGACTATGAACTAATATCTCCTTATATCAAGCATTGAGTATACTACAACTTTTCATGATAAGTGCAAAAAAAATTTTACAAGGAAAAAATATCGCTTGAGAGAATATTAAAACAGAACAATCCTTACTTATATATTCTTGTTAAATCCTTTATTGCACTCAAGTTTAAGTGAAGTTCAAAGTATTCCCATAATGTAGCATAGAGTCACCCAAGGTGTCAATCCAAGGAAATATGATCTCAAATAGGTAGTTGTGTAAATCCAAAGTTTGAGGGAATTGTAAAAAAAGGAATAGGTAAATGACAATTGAAACTAAAATGCAAAGTAAAATATGAAAATAAAAGTAAACTAAAAAATCAAAGAACATAATTCATTATTGTGACTGAAACAAAATAGCAAAGATATAGGTGGATTGTAATGTGAAAATGGACTAAAGGGATAAAACTCGTATACAAATAAAGAACTAAATAACACTTTGAAAGTGCAAACCATGGAAAAAAGTAAGTAACAATGAAAAATGTAAGTGTTTGATGAAATGCCTAAGTGAAAATATGATTTGAATAAAGGTATTTGATAAAATGCCTCAATAAACTAAAAAATAAAATGAACCAACTAGAACGTAAATGGTTAAAAGCAACAATGTAAAAGTGAGTTTAAAGTGGTGAAATGGAAGTAAAAATTCAAAACACAACTATTAAGTTGATGCAACATTGTAACTAGGGTTGAAAATAATGTAACAATGAGAATAACTACGTAAAACTAGGAGCCAAAATTAGACATCACGAAATGGAATTTAAAGCCGAATTGAACTAGGTCAAACTGAATTGAATAGCAATTAAAAAAACTAAATGGAATCTAGAATGCAAAATTAAAATCTAAAGCAATTGAAGAATTGAAAATTATGCAAAAATGGAACTATGTTAGCAAATAAAATACAATTGAATGAAAAACATAATATAAAAACCAAAGCAACGATTAAAAACATGTTAAACAAGTTTAGAATTGACTTACGAAATGTAAAATGAAACCAAATTAGCAAAGCAAATTAGAGAGCCTTTTAATTTTTCGTTCTTAAATTTCTTGCTCTTAAATTTTCTTGCTCTTAATTTTTCTTGTTCTTTAATATTATTGCTCTTTATTGTTCTTTTTTCTTAATTTTTAGCACTTTAAATTCTCTGCACTTTTATTTTTTCTGCACTTACTTTCAAACAAATTTAAATTTTCTTAGTATTTGAAATTTCCCAACAATTTTAATTCATTTTTTTTTATTTTAGTGTGCATTTTATGTTTTCAAAACAAATTAAATCCCCAAATTCATTTTTAAAGGAAAAATAATAAATATTAAATTCCATTGAATATGTCTCGTCCAAGATCAACCTAGGTTGTGTTCTATATTGCAAAATTTAGATAACATGGTTTTGTTTAAAATCACCTATGATAGTGGTTATCAAACACTCTAGCACAACAACAAACCATAAACACTATTATAATCTTCCACCAAATCAACAACACAAGCATAAAATCTAGAACACACTCAAAAAACAAACTAAAAAGAGCTTACCAAAATAGTTTTGTTAGTGTAATGTGGCTCTAAAAGGAGGAATGAATAGAGCTTGTAAACAAATTCAAAGAATTCTCGAACAAACAAAATATTCAAAGTAAAAAGTAGGTATAAAGAAAATGCACAAAAAGGATTTATATTGGTTCACCTCCCACTAAGGCTACATCTAGTCTCTTAATCAATTTGCTTAAGATATTCCATTAATCAACATCTTTGATCGGTAACCAGTATCATCCTCTCTAGTTTACAACGATATTAAACCTCTCCAAGTATCACAAGTTGATGAAAGATTATCTTGTTTTCTTTTAGAGTTATGAATATGGTGAAGTTGTTTAAGAAAGCTTTTTGAAAATTTCCACTGGACATTAAGATAGCAAGATATCTAGATGTGAAGGTTCATTTCTCAAGCTCATGAATGGAAGAAGAGAGTTGGATTCAAGCTTAAAACACACACAGAAATAACAACACTTAAAGAGCAAAATGAAAGAAGAAACAATAAAAATGAAAAGCATAGAAAATGAACAATGGAAGAAGCACGCCACTCATAGGGGGATCTAAGCCAACCAAACCCTAGAGATGAGTGATGGTGTCGCCACTTGCAAGTAAGATAAGGCAAAGGTGAGTTCACTTCTAGAAAGGAGAGCTCACGGCAAAGAGATGGTCGAAACACAAAGTTTGTAGCAACAAAATAATCAACCCTTTTACAAGACAAGGAACACCCATTAAATAGGAGTTCATAGGGGTCCTTTAGCAAATACAAAAACATGAAAAGGATTAACAAGCAAACCCTAAAAACCTAATGCTAGAGTGGTTCTCGGCCAAGTGAAGGGAGGTGATTGGTGGATGCATTCCTATGAGGATTCTAGGCCAAAAGAGGAAGGAGACCAAGTAGCCTTTTAAGGAATAAACCAAAAAGGCAAAAGGAGACAAGGTACATGTCTACTTTTGCTTTTACTTTATGTTTTTTGCTTTCCTCTCTCTTCCACATCATCCATGTGCTCCAATCACCATGTGCCACCTAGCCATGCTCTACTTTCTCTTAATTACCTACAAAACAAGACAAACAAG
>Ga0209589_1001071_pt1 | contig 43326 bp, 18 predicted proteins | sample CowpeawhiteBW_FD_187525 | JGI IMG/M metagenome (GOLD analysis project Ga0209589, IMG submission 187525) | Root nodule microbial communities of legume samples collected from California USA - Cow pea white BW (SPAdes) (version 2) | ecosystem: Host-associated > Plants > Roots > Nodule | place: USA...
AAAAGATAATAATAATTTTTTTTTTTTTTTTTGGTGTTTGTTTATTGTTTGTATTTTAATTTTCTATACAAGTACCAGTTTATATAATATTTTCTTTGCCGATTGAAAAAATTGTGTTGATGTTTTTCACTGTAAAAATATCAATGTATCATAGATAATATGATAATGTTAATTTTAAAATCGAATTTGAAATTGTGCTGGACGTTTATAATCAACATTGTTGATTTTCATTGTAAGTGTTTTGGATAATATAATTGATTCTCAAAGCTAATAATCTATTTTTTTATTTTTGAAAATAGATTATTCTGCATCGATATACACATGCGACTATCTACTTTATTATGAAAAAATGCGTTTCTTTTTTATTTCATCTTTTTACCCATTTTTCTTTGTACCGAACACCACCCGTTTCTTTATCTCCATTCTATTTCTACTCCTTTCTCTATATCTCTTTATTTTCTCATGATTTCTATTAAGCTAAACAAAGTTTAAGTAAAGATGGTGTGAAAATTTATTTAGTAAAATTTTGTTAAGTTTTATAGACGATTTAGCTTTATTTACTGGATCAATTTCAGTAAAATTTCTAGTGTTTCCCCATTTATTGAGATTATAGTGTTTGTAGAAATGTCTCAGTGATGTTTGAGCTCAAAGGTACGAAATACTGATTACGTGTCTTCTCCGCATATTTACGTGTATTTCAGACAAATTTTGCATTTCTGTAGGTACATGTTCTTGCAGTGACTTTGTTCAATTATTTCCACATCAGAAAGTATAATTACATTCTCCATTTTCTGCAAATTATTCGGGTGAGTGTGTAAGTTCCCTTTAGTTACTAGTTTTTATGGTGTTGTAATTGTTTTAGATTGTCTTTACAACTTACTGGTAAATGGTCTCCAATAACAATTCTTTGTTCCATTTAAAAGGGAAAGGTTGCAAGAGGAGAATAAATTGCAGTGATACTTCCAATAATGAAGATTAGAGCCAAGGTTTAGAGGAGTATAATACTGATACTTAATTTCATGGGAAAGAAAGTTTTGTATATGTTGTTTAGTTTTTATGTGCTCTTACAAAAATATTTAGAATTCTGATAAGAACTGCTATTTGAGAACCTTGTAAAACTGTAAGATCTGAGTGTGGAATACTGAGTATAATATGATAGTCTCTGCTTTATTTCTTTTGCTCATATGGCATATTTAAGTTACTTACACTTCCTCAATCTAAAACAGAACAACTGGCTTATCAAACTAGTTAATACAAAAGGGTTAATTGATCATAAACCCCAAAGTAGTTAATGCTGAAAAATCAGAAAGCTTCAAACAGATAAACATACATATCTGCAAATCCTACAGTTCACACTAGAATCTAGATAACACAGGTAGGATTAGCAACAACTGATTAGTTTAGGGAATATTGAACACTAACTTGTGAGGGGCATGGTGGCACTTCCACTTCAACAACACCTTCAAGCATCTGTGTCACATTTCTCATGGTTGGTCTAAAACCAGGATCCTCTTGCACACACCAAAGAGCAATCATCACCAACTTCTCCACTGTCTTCATGTCATCCAATGCCTCTTTATCACCCTCAATCAAGGCATCAAGAGCACCTGCAGAGTAGCACTCATAAGCCCATTCACTTAGGATTGCTTTGGATTCATCTTCTAACTCAAATTCCACACTTTTTCTGCATGAAACTATCTCAAGCAACAGCACCCCATAACTATAGACATCCACTTTAGCTGTGATTGGCATGTTTTTGAACCATTCAAGTGCAACATACCCTTTTGTTCCCCTTATTGCAGTGTTGGTTCTGCTCTGATTCATGTTCAAAAGCTTGGCCAATCCAAAGTCTGAAATTCTTGCAACATAGTAATCATCAAGGAGTATGTTCTGAGGCTTTATGTCACAATGGATAATCTGTGTGATGCACTCTTCATGCAAATATAGAAGTCCTCTAGCAACTCCAGATGCAATTTGTAGCCTCAATTTCCAACTTGGTTTCTCGACATTAAAAAGAAGACTTGCTAAAGTGCCATTGCTCATGTACTCATAAACAAGTATCCTTTCTGATTCAGTCTCACAAAATCCAAGTAAGCGAACCAAGTTCTTGTGGTGTGTGAGGCCAATGACATTCAGTTCATTCTTGAACTCCTTCTGAACCTCTTCCAAGAGAAAAGTGTTCAATCTTTTCACAGCCACACGAGTAACGGAACCTATGTTGACTACTCCTTCATACACAACGCCAAAAGCTCCCTTCCCTAGCACTTTGTCAAAGCCCTCAGTGGCTTCTTCAAGTTCCTCATAAGTGAAGCAACGCAAGTTGGTCTCCACAGTAGTGTCAGTTTTGCCAACTCTTCTGAGCTTCTTCTTGTACCGGAAAACATAGGAAGTGCTCAAGCAGATTGCAAAGACTAATATGAGATTGAGCAAAGCAGAACTACCCAAAAGCACTGACAAAGCCAAAATCAAAGTATTCCTGTTGTTCTTCAAAACGATTGTTGTTGGACTAGTCAAGGAGAAATTGTCCTTCCTCACTTTCATGAAGGCCTTTCCACCATTAAGCGCGGCATCAACTCTACCATTCGAAAGTGGCAGCTTCTTCTTCCAGCAGCTGTCACCTAGCCTGAAAATGGCAACAGAACACATACAATCTTCCATACAAGATTGTTTGCATTGGTTTTCACTAAAGGGTCTTTGAAGCTCATAATCTGAAAGAGGCCAATCAATATCTATCAACACCTCAAAATCATATAGATCCTTTCTGTTACTAAGATCATCTACAAAACATTCTTGTATAAAATCTGGCTTGCAGTTACCGTTGGGATCATTAGGGTCAGCCAGTGAGTACCATTTTGGACACTGACAAGTTGGTCTCTTATCTTCTCTTAAACTGCATATGCTATTATATCCACAAACACCACTACTTGCACCAGCAAGATAGTTCTTACAGATATTATCTGGATGAGACCACACTGGGGTCCAACCTCCACTGCCAGAAGAACCCTTAGGATGTTGATAGAGCGTGAACACCCCATCAAAATCAAGAGTTGCTCTAAGGTAAAATTGAGTGGTAGATGCCCCAACACCTTCATCTGACAAATTATACCTTCCATTGTTCGCTCTCAAAATATACATATCTCCTGAGCTATCAAACACCAATTGTGTCCCAGCACCAGAAGTGTTGGATTCGAAGGTTCCACTTTCATAGTAGTTTTCATTAGAATACCCAGATGGTAAATTTATAGAGCGCATCACAAGATTACCATCGTTTTGGAAAAATAGCTCAAACCTGCCCCTGTTGAAATCGTTCTCCCTAAGCATAGAAGAAAGCTTTTGGCCCCTTTCCAGAGTCTGATACGGCAGTAAGGTGTTCCTATGATCCTTGAAACTCTCCCAAGCACTGTTGGAGTCACCATCCTGAAGCACTAAGTTGCCAGTGTCATTAAACGAACCCTTAGAAACTCTAAAACTGGTTGCAGTATTCCATAACCGGTCACCATTTGGGGCAGTAAGCACCAACCCATCATTAGCTGTAAGCTCCACCTTTGAGTCCTTTGGTGCAGGGTTGTCCCTATTGGCAAACCAAACTATGGTGTTGGTTTGAATCTTTGCATACCAAATGCAAAGTATGAAATTATCAGGAGAGTCCTTAAGTGGGAGGAAACCAAAGGAAAAGTCACCAGAAGGTGATGAAACCAGCCATGGGGTTGTGGCTTTTCCTGCAGTATGAGAATCACCAATAACTAAGCTGTTTTTGGTTTGGGCTGCAACACTGATGAGTTGAAAGGGTAACAGAATCATTGAGAGGAAGAGAAAAGGAAGCAAAGGGGAAGCCATGGTTAGAATCAACTTGGTCCTTACACTTAGTCAGGCTTATTGATTGATGATAAGTAGAAATTAAAACAACGACAAAGGAATGCACTATGATGGTGGTGAAAGTCTTTGTCTTTGCTGAATGCATGAGCTAGACCTACTCAACCTTGACTAAAAGTAAGGCCAATCAATCACACACTCACACACCCCGCAACTACGTTGTGGAAATTTCTTCCTTCCATACATTAACAATAGGAAACCATTGACCCACTTTTTGTACTTGTAAATGAAATTTAAAACAAATAAATCATTATTCTGATCTCCAAAACTAGGCTTTATGTTGGAAAAAAATATCTAGGAGAGGGAAGAATACCCAAATCCAGATCATGAAAACCTTTGGTCTCTAATAATATCTCTTAGAAATTTTGGTATTTATATTTAATAAAATTCATTTTTTTCATAATTTTAGTTTTTGTTATTACTCACAACTTTATTAAATTATGAGTATTTTTCGTTTTTTTATTCTAATTTAATCTTGAGTATTACGTGTTTCCTCTTATTTTAATATGCCATGTTTAAACGAAAACTATAAATAATTAACTGAAAATTAGGGATAATTTAGAAAATAAAATAAAAAATTAATATTATAAAAAAAGGAAACTAACAATCAAAATTACAAATAATTAAAAAAATAACAAATTGAAATTATAAAAAAATTAAAGATCGAAACAACCAATTGAAATTAATATAAGTGTAGTTTATTATTTTTATTACAGTTGTTTTATATTATTATTTTTTTATAATTAGAGAAAATAATTGAGATTTTTGTAAAGAAAAAAATATTTTGAGAGTATGTGATTTTAGTGTTTTAATATTGATGTGGAATGTAAGATGAGTGTTTTTTTTTTTTTTTTGTGGTTTATTGTTTTTAATACAACTATTTTGTGTCATTGTTAGAATTAGAGAAAAATAACTGAGAATTTTTGAAGGAAAAAAATATTGAGAGGAAGTCATGAAGTATCCTAATATTAATGTGGAATGTAAGGTAAGATTTTCTTTTCCTATTATTTTAGTAATATAGGAAAAGAAAGATTCCTAATTTTTTAGGGAGAATAGATATATTCTCACATAATTCATTTTTTATGATCGAGTCTTCAAATAAATTCATTTTGGGCATTTTTAGATTTGAAAAAAATTTAAAGAACACATTCTAGATTATGTTGAATACTTGATAATACTTTATTAATATTTCCACAATTATTTAATATTTAAAAATAATAATACAAATATAAATAAAAACTACAGAATGAATGCTACACAAAACGACGAAAAGCATAAAAGATTAATTTGTTGGAATAATATATTTTGATCAATTTTTTTTAATTTACTATTTTAATTATTTTTTAATTATCATGTCATATTATTAAAAAAATTAAAATAGATGATTAAAGAATGATTAAAATATGAATTAAAATTGAACCAAAATAGATTAAAATTTGTTGTGGTGATGATCGAGTAGGATTGATATATGACACGAATAATGTAGCTATGAGTTATGCCTTCTCACATTTTTTTTTTTTCTGATCATCAAAATTGTCGAATAATACCTAAAGAAATGGGAGAACATCAAACTCATTCTACTATCATCTAGTGTAACAAGTCAACTATAATAATGAAAAGCCTATTCCAACATTAAATGACAAAAACACACTACTATTTAAATATCACTTAAATAAGCAAGTTCAACTTAATTAATTACTATATGATAACATATCAAGTTGCTTATATATTTGCTATTAAGAGTCAATCTTAAACAATCCACTTTACGATTGGAATAAGTGACGGCTTGACTAATAATGTTTGAGGAATTAAAATAATATATTTAATTATTGTTATTAATAAAATAAAAATAAATAAATAATTATTATAATAAATGAAAAAATTGAATTTGTGTTACTTTTATTTTACATATGTAGTTTCTCTTATATTATTTTTAAGAAATAAAATTATTCTTTCATTCTTTTTAAGTGTGTACCTATCTAAAAAGAGAAAAAGTTTAAGACAAAAAAAAATTATCATATATTGATGAATGTAATTGCTAAAAGAAAAATTTATAATCATAATTAAATTCAGGATATGAAAAAACATATAATAATTAATTATTTTATGTTCATAAAAAAATTATGGTTAAATATGTTTTTGGTCCCTCAAGTTTCCAGTGAAATTTAAAATTAATCCATCTTAAAAAATTTTGACCAATTTAGTCATTCATCTTTAAAAATGCATGCATTTAGTCCTTTTAACCAAAATTTGTTAAGTTTATCTGACCTTTCAAGTGCATTTCATGATAGTATTTGAATTGTTTACACCATTTGACACATTTTCGCTTCAATGTTAACTCAAATATTATCATAAAACGTGTTTAAAATATCAAATAAACTTAACAAAATTTGGTAAGAATGACTAAATCCACGCATTTCTAAAGATAAATGACTAAATTGGTAAAAATTTTTGAAAATAGACTAATTTCAAAAATCACTAAAATTTATGTTAGATAAATTTGTTGTAGTTTTTATTTTTTGTGTTATCGTTGGGCCTTGGAAGGAAACTGTTAGGTGCTACTAAGACAATGAGCTTAATATCTCAACCACTGGGTGTTGGGTAGAACCTGCTGAGCATCATCATGATAGTGGAGACATTGTCACATAAAAAATGTTAAGCACTATAGAAGGGGCATTGGTCTCCGTGTATATGATGTTGGATACCATCTTATTTATGTTTCTAAGCTGCCTTATTAAAATTGAGATTCTTGCTTCATTTATTATTGGATTGGGCTGAACTTTTGAGAGCTAGTGTGTGAAATATGGTTCTTCACTTTGACCATTGAGATCATCAATTGGAGGTTTGCGGTTAGAGAAATCAATCTCACATGATTGTTCTAATTTAGTTTTTTTTTTTCTTCAAATTTGAGAACATTATTACTTTAATAAATGTATTAACAAGTTGTTAGACACTTATATTCGATTTTAGTTTGAATTTAGAAAAAAAGTGTATATCGATAATTTTTTATTGTTGTGGAAAATGAGTTTTAAGAGTTGAGAATTGTTAGAGATCATATAACGGAAAATTTTGAGATTTGAGTTGAAGTATGTATATTGTATAAAATTATGATTTTTAAGTAGAATTAGTGTTTAAATAAATTGAAGAAATTTAATTTTTAATGTGAAGATATTGTAAATGTTATTAGACTATTTTTTATGATGGATCGTTGAGTTCTCTTTATAAGAGATGACATGATTATGCTAAATCAACTTTTTTTGATTTATGAATAGAAATTGTTTTAAAATTTTGTTCATTATCTTACAAGGAAATATTAATTAATATTATGTCATATGAATATATGATAATATATGAAATCATGATAATTAGTGTTGGCCTGGAATGTCTGGGTTATTGTATTATAATATGTTTAAGTATGAATAATGATATGTTGGTTTTGTTATGATGTAGTAAAATGAATATTTTAAGTAAGATGAAAGAAAGGAGTTAAGTATAAGATAATTTAAGCAAAGCTGAATCAATTCAGAAAATTGAGAAAGATATTTTGTATTGTTTTTCAAGAACAAGTAGATACAGACCTTACACTACTACGATTTGGGTTTGTTTAAAATAGTTGAAGAATTTGTGTAGACCCTTTGTTGGGTTAATGACTTATGATAGCAGATTTTGGGACGTTACACACTCTAAGTCACCCTTTGTTGCAGTTTTATTTTTTTAATTTCATTCATAGATTTTGGACTTTATATTTTAACAATATGTAATTTTGGTATACAACTTAATTTTTACGCACATTTTATTTCTTCATTTTAATGTAATTGAACATTATATTTAATATATTTATTTAAGAAACTTCAAGAATAATTTAATCAATCAAAATATGAAAAATAAATATATAAAACCAAAGACTGAACAAAAAGTTATAAACTCTATAAAAGCTGGGTTTAAATTAAAAAAATAAATCAACCAAAATTATAAAATTATAAATAACAAATTAATAAGTAAGTAAAATTACAAGTCAAATAAGTTTTGATAACTCAGAAATTTAACTTTTTTTTTCAAAATTAATACTTTTAAAGAAAATTTAGTGTTTTTAATATCTAAAATTTAATTAATCAACTAATTCCATCCTGAAACTTGTAACTTTCAGGTTAAATTTTTTTTTTTTTCCAATTTTCGCCCAATTTTATCTAATCAATTATAATTTTATTTTTTTCTTAGATAGGTCATAATTTTCGTCAATTTTGTTCAATTTGATCATTTTTCACCAACACGATTTAAATCATTAACGACAATGAACACTGACGGTCACGTGTCACTTTGTGATTTTTATATTATTTTTTAATTTTTAAAATTTCAAAATTTAAAAAAAAAAATAATGTTTACGTGTCAACCCAACAGCGTGCCACCTGTCACTTCGTGGTTTTTAAATTTTTTTTTTAAATTTTTAAAATTTTTTTTAAAATTTTTTAATGTCCACGTGTCAACCCAATAACGTGTCACATGTTAAAGTCAATTTTTGTAGGGTTTAATATGTTTTTGTTCTCTTAACTTTCATTAAATTTTGGAATTAGTCAATTTCAAAACTTTGGACCAATTTAGTCTTCATCTTTCGAAATTAATACGTGGATGTAATCCTTTTAATCAAATTTTGTTAAGTTTATTTAACATTTCAAGCCGTTCATAATAGTATTTGACTTAACATTAAAGCAAAAATGTGTCAAACAATATAAACAACTCTAATACAAGCTTGAACTTGCGTACGAAACATCAAATAAACCTAACAAAATTTGATTAAAAGGACTAAATCCACGTATTTCGAAAGATGAAGAACTAAATTGGTCTAAAGTTTCAAAATGGATTAATTCCAAAATTCGCCGAAAGTTAAGGGACCAAAAACATATTTAACCCATATTTTTATTCAATTTAGTCCTTATATTTGTTATTTTTGTTCAATTAAGTCATAATTTTGTTTAAAATTGAGCAATTTTGTCCCTTCAAAATTGGGACCAAATTTAATTTTTATATAAATGTTATAATGATGTTTTTGTTAAAATTCACATTTTTATTAAATATTTTTTTTTAAGATTACAATTAGTTGAAAATTAAAACGAAAATCCGAAGGATAAAGACTAATTTTAAAATTTTAGATCAATGATGTTAGTCTTTATGTTTAAAATTTTTGTTCTAATTTTAAACTAATAGTAACCTTAAAAAGAAATTAATAAAAAATATGAATTTTAATAAAAACATCATTATAACTTTTATACAAAAATTAAATTTGGTGGAGAGGGACAAAATTGCACAATTTTAAATAAGATTAGAACTAAATTGAATAAAAACAACGAATATATAAATTAAATTAAATAAAGAAAATTGACTTTGAAACGTGACACGCGGTTGTGTTGACACATGCACATTAAAAAAAAAAACTTAAAAAAATAATAAAAAAATTAAAAACCCACAAAGTGATAAGTGACATGTTGTTTGGTTGACACGTAGACATTAAAATATATTAAAAAAATAAAATAAAAAAAAATCTCAAAGTGACACGTGACGGTTATTGTTCATTGCCGAGAATAATTTAAACGGTGTTAGAAAAAAAATTAAAATGAATAAAATTGATGAAAATTGAGACCGTAAAAAAACAAAATTATGACCGATATAAAAATTGAAAAAAAAAATTAACTTAACTTTTACATATAATGTGATAATATAATACATATACAAATTTCAAAAATATCAATGTCTTTTGTACCAAAAACTTATTTAATTAAATGAATATAATAAATAACATTTGATTTTCTATTTAATTTAAGAGAGAACGGAATTTCTAAAATAAAAATAGTTTTTTGCTCTTTCTTCAATTTATTAAATTTTAAAATCTTATTCCTCTTCATGAAGCCAAACATGTAATAAAAGTTATGGTTAAAAGGTTGATTTCTGGTTTAAACTTCTTAGTCCAGAACTCCATTTTTCTCTGCATGGCTTATACAAAATTCAAATTCAAAACACCAGAGTGAACAAAGAAGTGGGTATATATATAAAAGGAACCCTTAACTAAACTTCATTCTGTCCCACAACTCTCCCCACTCTTTTTCCTCGCATTTCTTCACTCTTTTTTTCTTCTCCGATCTACACTCTCTTCTGCAATGAACCAAACCACCGTCGCCAACTTCGAAAAACCAATAGGATGCTACTCTCCATCGGTTCAAGTAATTCTCATTTCTTCACCTATTCCTGCTATTTGATTGCTCGCGTGTTGATTTTCGGAACTAAATTAACTCGAATTCTCAATGTTAGACAAAAGCATTGTTCGATCGATTTTCGTAACTAAATCAACTAGAATTCGTAATGTAGAGAGAAGCATTGCTCGATCCATTGCTTTACGTTGTGTGTGTGCTTCTCTCTCATTTGTTGTGATTGGTTGCGGAGTTCTGTTTAGGTCTTGGCTGTATCGTCAGGTTTTGTTCTCGCTGGAATTTGTTTGTTGCGTGGATCGGCTGATGTTGTGGACAATTTTGACCTAACGTGAGGGGAAAATTTTAAATGTGAAAATTAAAAACACTGGAATTTTTGTGTTTTTGTTTTTGTTTTAATAACGCTTGTGTGTTAAGGTGCTAGGGATTCAGAGAATGTTGGTTTTCTTAGTGCTGAGTGATGGAGTTTTCTTAATTGTTCTTGAAATTTTTTGTGATAAAGAATTTTTGTAGTAGCAAGTGCCAAATGACTGAATCTGTTTCCATGCGCAACTTAAGAGAAGTAGGATTTAATTTGTTAGTTGTTGTGTATCCATGCGTGTGATAATATATATAAATTCTACTTTGTGTAAGTTTTTATTTCAAACTACTGTTAATGTGTAAGCATTTATTGTGTAAGTTTCAGCTATGTGTTTTGTTTTCTCCTGAAATGTAGGAGCTTATTGTTATTGATGATGTGCTCTCGGCCATGGTTGGCATTGAAGGTCGGTACATCTTAATAAAAACAGTTCATGGAAAGAATGATGATATTTCTTTCCTGGTTGACCCATCAATGGATTTGGCCCTCCAGGTGAGATTTATCATGATATTGTGACCATATTTTGAGCTGCAATTTCAACATTAGGTGTTCAACCTTGGCATTTTTCAGTTGCAAACTATCCAAGTCAAATTGGAAGTGCTCTTTACTCAACTTTATATGATGTTCAATTTGTACAGTATCGTGTTGTAACTAGCACTTTCTTTCAACATTTGTAACTTGCAAATGTTATTATTTTAGTGCCATAGACTACTGTTACGGAATGTGAAGCATCTATATTATAATTCAAACAATGCATTCTTTTACTGAAATTTATATCTTAGTTTTTGGCAGAAGTTAAATAAAAAGGTATCTTATTTCTTTCTAGCAATAATGATTTTAAGTTTTCACCATCATTAACCTGCGATTGTAATTGGGCCCCCAAATTGTGGATGCAATGAAGACACAAAGGGGGAAGCTAAAGCAAGTGGAACGTATAATAGAACTATTCTGTAATAGTGTAACTTTAGATTATGAACAATGTTGATGATGAACTTCATGTAACTGTTTCTGAGACAGTTTGTATATTGCAGGAATTGGCAAAACGGATATTCCCCCTTTGCAAGAGTTTTTTGTTGATTGACCAATTTGTGGAGTCAAGGTCTCAGTTTCAGAATGGTCTGGTTAATCATGCCTTTTCTGCTGCATTGAGGGCTCTTCTTCTCGTAGGTTTTCCTGAATAGTGAGTCAGTTGGTCTTACATTCTGCATGAAGTGGTTGATTGTTTCTTTATATATGTGTGTATCTGTAGCTGGAAATAGGCAATTGTTGGGCCATGTTTTTAATGTTTCTTGTATTGTGTTTTCTATGTCCACAAGGTCTGAGTATTTTCATCCGACATTTAGATTGAGGTGTCAATAGAATACATTTAGTTATTTTAATGTGAAATTCAACAAATTATTACCAAAAAGTAAACCAATCCATGAGGCTCCTATCTAGTGTGGTTTGGAAAGGGTAGATATACTCAACCAGTTAGCTTTATTCCTGCAAGGGGTGAGGATGCTTCCTAAACTTGAAATTACGTATCAATTAGAAATATATGACCAATTTAGTTTTTGTAAGGCTTGGGTAGTCTTTGCTTTATAAGTCGGCTTTTATACAATGGAGTTAATCTTTAAGCTCTAAATCCAAGATTATCAAAGCCTGTCCTGAACTTTTTATTGGACAACCTGTATTTGCCTACACTCTAGATGTCAATTCCTACTTCCTAGGCTAGAGGGAATTTGTTATTGGGCAACATGCATCGTCTGATCTTCAGATGTGTTGTCTTGGGTGGGAGGGGGCATGTGGAGACCCTACATCGACCGTAAATATGACCAATTTAATGCACACATAGCTTGGGAAATCCTTAACTCAAACTAATTTTGTTGAGTTTAGTTAGGTCTTAAAGTCCAAGTATTGATACTTGCCATTGTGCCAATGCCTTCCCTCCCAATAGAGTATCTCAATGTAATAAAAATGGATTTCAGTCATGCTTGACCTTAGCTTAGTATTGGGAACAATTTCCTGTTCCTCATTTCTAAACAAAAAAATACAAAGGTGAAATTAATTAACAAGAAAGCGTGCAGAGGTGAGAACTCAAAAATGAAGGGAGGGGGGTGAGTACCAGATATGGTTATTGTCTGCCATATATTATTATATTTGGAAGCAGCCAAACCTGGCTATAAAATTTAGTGTAAAACTGTCATTAGAGTAAATCTACAAGTGGTCATTTTTAGGTAGACTCTGTTGATTGCCATGTCGTTCTGTATTCTTCTGCCTTTTGTGTTGGAGTTGGTGCTTTGTGATGATATTCCAACTTAGAAATGATTAGATTGAGCAAGCTAAACTGATTGTACTTGGCATTAATTAGTAACAGAGTGTCGATGGTTTCCTTTGTTGCAGTTCTGTAAAATCATATTTCTTTGATTAAAATACACTATTTTAATAAGAACATACTTTTATCATCATGGGGTTATCTTTACCAGGATTACCAAGCTATGGTGGCTCAGCTTGAACACCAATTTCGGCTTGGGAGACTTTCCCTTCAAGGATTGTGGTTCTATTGTCAGGTACGGATTTATCTCTCTTGAGTTCATGTAAATATTTGCCAAATGCTTTCTAATGGTTATTTCAATGATATTTTTCAGCCCATGATGAGGTCAATGCAGGCATTATCCACGGTCATACAAAAGGCTTCGGTCAACAACATTTCTGGTTCAGCTGTTCTTAACTTACTGCAGAGCCAGGTAATGAAATTCCCTTGCAATTGTTACCATTCTCTGTATAATTTAACATTTCATTTGGTTTCATGAGTAAGTTTTTTAAGCTCTTAATTCTCTCTACTATGGCTTCTATTGTATGTAGGCAAAGGCTATGGCTGGGGACAATGCTGTGAGGTTGATGCTGGAGAAAATGACACAATGTGCAAGTAGTGCTTACATGAGCATATTAGAAAGGTGTCTCCTTGCTCTTCATCCTTCCCTATGAAATATATAGGTTGCTTTCTCTAATTCTTTTTATCAATTCTGATAATGTATCTATAATTTTATCTGTATCTTTTTCACAAGTGATACTAGTAAAACTTATATTAGTCAATGGCTGTATTCAATAATTACAGCCGCATACTGACGGACATATATTACCCTTTTATTGATCAAATTAGTCTGGCACCAAGCTTCCATGGAAAAGCACCATCCGTGGTTGCATATTTTTTTAGTTTTTGGGCATGTATAGATCTTAGAGAATGGAAGATTTTGAAGGAACAAAGTAGAAATGTCGAAAATTGAGGTGGGTGTTGGTTAAGTAATTATTGTCTTTTCTTTGGTTTGGATATTTAAAATAACCCAAAATTAGAGGTATATTTTTTGGCATAAGAGTGGAAGATCATTGTTTTCTTTCTCATCCCATTCCCTTTATCATACAAAAAGGAGCCTTCCTTCCCTCTCATTCCCCGTCAATACATAATCTTGATGCTTGCAGAGACCTTAGTCATATTGTCCAATCTTCTTTCCCATCCCCTCATTTGGTCAAATGACCTGTTGTATACTATTGAATAGTATTCAATCTACGTGAACAGTGCATTCAAGCTTGTTTTCCCACTAAGCCCAGTGTTTTTGCATCAAATTCTGTTTTATTTGTTCTGTTGGTCAATTACCCTTAATTTCTATTTTGTTTTATGAATACGAGGAAGACTTTTTTGTTTCCTAGATTGGTTGATAAATGAACATCAGTCAACCCAAATGTTGGCCTTTGGTGCTGTAAAAAAAATTATTTAGCACTTTCATATAAAATTTATCATAGTGCTGACTGCTCTTGTTATTAAGCTTTAGTCTACTCTATTTAGGATTTAATTTTCTTGCTAATTTGGGTATTGAACAATACTGCAGATGGGTTTATGAAGGTGTAATAGATGATCCTTATGGTGAATTTTTCATCGCAGAGGACAAATCTCTTCAGAAGGTAGATCACCATCATCATCATGAATAACTGCCCAAAATATCAAAACTTGTTTTTCATATAGTCTCAGTTTAATTTCTCTATAGGAGAGTCTCACCCAGGATTATGAAGCTAAGTATTGGCGGCAGCGTTACAGCCTTAAAGATGGAATTCCTAGTTTCCTTGCAAATATTGCAGGGACAATTTTGACGACAGGAAAATATTTAAATGTCATGAGAGAATGTGGGCACAATGTTCAGGTTTGTCACTGTTGTGTTTGTAGAATTAATTTTTTGTTTTCCTTGGCTTAAGATCAGATGTTGGTATTAAAAATATTTTATTGTTTTAAAAGTCATTGTTTCACTGAATATAGCTACTTTTTACATTAGGTCCCTCCATCAGAAAACTCAAAACTTATGAGTTTTGGATCAAATCATCATTATCTTGAATGTATTAAGGCTGCTTATAATTTTGCTAGCAGTGAACTCTTGAATCTCATTAATGATAAGGTGAGTTTTAATATAATATGGTGATAAGTTTCTCAGCTTACATTCTAATACTTTTGCAATAGTTATTGTTAAAATATCCAACTTGTGATGGTAAAATGTGTTTTTATGTTTAGTATGATCTAACGGGAAGGCTGCGGTCAATTAAACACTACCTTCTTCTAGATCAGGTATGATCATGATCATCTTTGTTAATTTTGGAGACAATAATTAGGTATGCTGGCAAAACAAAACTAGCTATTAATTTTCTTAAATTTTTTAGGTGATATATTTTTACTTTAAATACAAAAAAGAAAATGACACTTTGTTTTCACTTATTTTTCATCTCAAACTCTTGAAAATATAAAGTAAAGTGGCATTTTTTGCAATTATTAACAAGAAACATCAATTGAAAATGAAAAGAAAAAGCAAATCAAATGCACCCTAAGCATAACTGACCTTCACTTTGAAGGCTTAAGTTTGAATGGAACAGAATGATAAACACAGTTTTGAAGGCAGATGTAACGTCTGTTGCAATGCTTGTACTTGAATTTTTTAAACAAATACCACTTGAATATTTTTGAATTGCAGTAGAATTTTGAATCCTTGCTTAATGGGCATGATTCATGAGGTCAGTCATAAAATTCAGTAATTAGAGGGATTTAAACTTTTGATGGGGATAATGTCATTATTATTCGATAATTTTTGTTGGGTTGAAGAAAATGGAGAGTGTTATTAGATGGAAAAGGGAGGATTTTAGGAAATTAGGAACAAACTAAGCTGGGTATTCAAGAATCAAGCATGTTCTATGCTTATCGGGTTGACTATCATATCCATCAGGCTTTACGTAAAATTTGAAGATGGCCTTGTGATTATTTTCATAAGTTACTGTAGACATTGTAATCTATAAATAGGGGTGTTATGTCAGTAACAAGCCAATTGAAAGGAAGGAAAAAATTCAATGGAAAAGCATTACGAGACTTGTCTACTTTGGAAATTTTGCTTGACCAAAAATTACTATGGTTGCAACTGATCATAAAACCATGTCTTGCATGAGCACACGATAGGCCAAGTTCTTAATTAAAAAGTTATTACACGACTAACTTTATATCAATGTTAAATTATGCATTTATATGTTGTGACGTATTATATTTTGGTAATTGAAATGAAAACATGAAGCATTTTCTTTTCTCAAATCAAACTTCCCCATGTGTTTTGGGTGTTTGATGATTTATTCATTGGAAGAAAATGTTCAGTTGATTTGACTTATTTACATAGGCAATGTTATGAGTAAACCCTTAAATTGGTCTGGTAAGATTTTATTTGTTGATCACTTTTGTCCCTTATGAACAACTATGATGTCATAGACTACATAAGCATCTTTAAAAGTCAGGGACCAAAGTGACTCATCCAAAAGACTAATTCAGGGGTTTAGTTGTGATTGCATATTCTTGGATCGTACTCATAGTTTTACAATGCAGGGAGATTTCTTAGTACATTTTATGGATATTGCACGAGATGAACTAGCGAAAAAGCCTGATGAAGTCTCGGTTGAGAAGCTGCAGGTATAGTAATGAAATATCCTTCAATTTCCCATACCGTTCTTATTCTCCTTGTAAATTCAAGTTGGCAATTCCTTATTTTAATTTGGAAAGGGATCTAGATTCTAATTTTATGTTTTTCCATTTTTCTTATGTTTTTTCCTCTCTCCCGTTTAGTCACTACTAGACCTTGCATTGCGTACTACAGCAGCTGCAGCAGATCCTTTTCACGAAGGCTTAACCTGTGTTGTGGCAAGTAACTAATTCAGTTTGTAAGAAACTCTTTTAGAGCTGTAAATTTCAGATTTTCACACACATGACGCAAACATTTCACTTTCAGGAAAGATCTTCTTTGCTCAGAAGGTTGGGAACATTTAATGATCTTGAAGTTAGTCAGAGAAGTTCTACTGATAATGATTTGGAGGAAACCGTTAGCATCACTGGACTTGAAACATTTTCACTAAGTTACAAGGTCTTTTCTTCTTTATAGGCTTCTGAGAGTCTTCCTCCCGTTTGCATCATTAATGTTCCTACCTTTGGTTCTGGTTTCAGGTGCACTGGCCACTGTCTATAGTATTATCACGTAAAGCCCTCACAAAGTACCAATTAATTTTTCGATTCCTTTTCCACTGTAAACATGTTGACCGTCAGTTGTGTGGAGCATGGCAAATACATCAAGTATGTGTGTAGTGTCTTTATTTTATTTTGTCTGTCTTGTTCATTTCTATTCACAGCATTTTGGTTGCATATTTTAGGGAGTTCGTGCTCTCAATACGCGGGGAACTGCTATCTCCAGATCATCTCTTCTTTGCCGTAGTATGCTTAAATTTATTAATAGCCTTCTACACTATCTGACATTTGAGGCAGGTTTTATTTTCTGACTTATACATTAAACTTTGGAGATCTTTCAACTCGACATAAATTTCCCTTTTTCTATTTTTTAATATAAGTACGTGTGCTTTAAATTGAAAATTTTTAATCTATATTTGTGTTCAAATTATATTTTCATGATAATGTTAAATTGCAAAAGATTAATTTTGATATTCATTTTTGAAATATACAGGATTGGATACAGGTGTTTAGCCTTTTCTTTTATAAATTTGGTAGCTAACTGAGTAACTTAGCATTGAGGTGGGTTCTTGATTTATGACTATTTTTACCTTATTTTTTAGGTTATTGAACCAAACTGGCATTTAATGTATAACAGACTTCAGACAGCAAATAGCATAGATGAGGTAAGTTTTTGTGGTCTTACATTTTAAAAACCGATTCATACCTCGCGATGTGCATAATTCTTTTGTATACAGGGGGGGTACTCTTGCCCATGTACAGAAATAGTTATGATCAAATTGAGTATGAACATTCAGTTACATTTTAGAAGTATGGATTTTGGTGTAGGGGCAGTGGGCTCTTCAATTGTAATGCCTAGCTTCTGTGGTGTGGTTCTCTAGGCCTTTATCAATTGGTCATAGAGTTTCACCATATCACTTAGCTGTAAATGAGTGAGCATTGCGATGTTTATCCAGGACTAGTCAAATGGGCTTACGGGACTTAAGATCCATGATGGAATTATGGTATTTTTGTGCGGTGTTTATAAGGCCTTGAGATCTCCTACTACAATGGCCAAATTTTGTGATGTAGTTTTGCCATTGTTCCTACCTGAGACAAAGTTATTACTACACATAGTTAGAAATTACTTGCTATGTGCATAATATGCGCGTCTGTCATTTTTTTGTGTTTTTAAGCTGGGTTGGTTGGTAGATGTTTAATTCTTGACATTTTCTGTCTGAAACAGGTTATACAACACCACGATTTTTTCCTTGATAAATGTTTGAGAGAATGCTTACTTCTTTTACCTGAGCTGCTGAAGGTTAGTTTCAGTTTGTTTTTGTTTTACTGCTATTATACGAGTTTCAATTTTTACTCTAATGGTTATGCAATTTTTCTTTTTTACTACAATGTAATTATCACTCTTCCCTTGGAAGAAATATCTTAGCTAAATGCTTCATAATAGAAAACTACATGCTTATATGAATAGCATAACCACTTTCATATTTTGATGGCCAACATGAAAAGACGACCTAGATCAACTAAAATTCAGTTCAGTTAGCATGTATAACCAAAAGCATAGTCAACCAAATTCATTTTACCTAACATGGAAAACCAATTGCATGACCAAAATATATTTTGATGGGCGGAAGCCTTAAATATGCTATGATAATAACAAATTCATACACGAGAGACGAAACCAACTTGTGCACAAGCCTAACTCCTTTTATTTTTGCAACATTTGTTTTTCAAGTTTTACGTTGGTAATGCAATAAAGCTAGACTTGGTTAGCACATAAATTGGAGAAACATGTCGTGGATTACCAATGTAAAATTTGGCTGGAGTTGGAGAAAAAAATAGGGTTAAATATGTTTTTGGTCTCTCAACTTTCAGCGAAAATTGGAATTAGTCTCTCATTGAAACTTTGACCCAATTTAGTCCCTCAACTTCAGAAATGTGTGAGTTTAGTCCTTTCAAGCAAATTTTGTTAAGTTTATTTAACGTTTTATACACATTTCATGATAGCATTTAAGATGTTTACACCGTTTGACAGATTTTTGCTTCAATATTAGCTAAGAAACTATTATGAAATGAATTTGAAACGTCAAATAAACTTAACAATATCTAGTTAAAAGGACTAAATCCACACAATTTTGAAGTTGAGGGACTGAACTGAACTAAAGTTTCGAAGAGGGACTAATTCTAATTTTCACTAAAAATTGAAGGACCAAAAACATATTTAACCCAAAAAAATATCACTATAATGGCATATGGTTCAATGAATGACTAAACTGGTTCAACCTTTCACCGAACAAGCTTTTCAGCTCATTGTTGGATCAGGTTATGAAACCTTAATCTTCTAATTCTTGAATTAAACACAAGTGGCACAAAAAACGAGATATAAAAGCAATCATAGTTATAATTTTTATTAAGAACAATTGTTTACCGAAAAGCTACAATTTCTAACCCATCCTTTTTTATGTTATATACAAAAAATACAAGCTATGTTTAGATTTCCATATACTGCAAGAGGCATGTCTGGGAAAGTAGATGCAAATGGTGGGTGTGAATTAACATGAAACTTTTCATTTGCTATTTATCGGGTGATACGTTTATAATAGACACTATGCAATATAATAACAAGTTTACTATTTATATGAAATGTGAATGTTCATAAATTTAGTAGGAAATACGTTTTGTTGCATGTTTTATTTTTGTTTTATTTGTTAATCGGAATGGTTCATGACTACTCACGATTGATGTTTCTCAATTGCAGAAGGTGGAGAAGCTTAAATCCATGTGCCTGCAATATTCAGCAGCAACGCAGTGGCTTATATCATCTTCTATTGATTTAGGTGACTCAGAGGAACCTATTGATTCAGTTGGCTTGAATAAAGCCAAAAGAAAGTCAGGTCAGGTCTTGAAGTCGACCACCAAAAATGTGGCAGTCACTGATTCTGTTCTGTAAGCCCCGAAAGCAATACATTTGGCAATCGTGCAACTTATTTTATTTTATACTAATTATTTCATGTTATTTTAACGTTCTGACCAAAATAAATAATTGCAGCAAATTTGAGAAAGAGTTTAACACCGAGCTTCAGAGTCTTGGATCTATCTTGAGCAATAACTCCCAGGCAGAACCATACCTGGCTCATCTTGCACAATGGATTCTTGGTGTTAAAAGTGAACAATATGGTTTATGAATGCCTTTAACTTGCACTATGTAAGATAGCAATTATGCCCAAGGTAGTGTGATTTTCAAGTATAGGTGTTGTTGGCACTCCACTGGGGCCGATAGTTGTGTTTGTACCGATATTTCAGAAAAATAATCCTTATTTTTCAAGTGTTCTCTACTTTTTTTCTCAATTTACTTGGTGGTAAGTAATGATTTGGCCGTCAAAGACAACGATATCTAGATACAGCCTAATCTTGTATTTTTTATCTGATTTAACTATTCTGATAGTTACTGTTAACTGTACCTGTGATGGTAAACATTCTATGGTAATTGTTAATTTATGTTTGTTAGAAAAAAGGCTTTTCAGGAGAGTTGAAAAATATCTTTAATACAAAACTAAAATGAAAAAAATGTGTGCTTGTAAAAACTGAACAGGTTACAGGTATTTGTTGTTAGAGCTATTGTCAGAATACGTTATTCTTTTTGTTACTATAAATTAGAAGAGAATTTTTATGTTACAATGTAGAGGATAACTTGATAATGTTATTAATCAGGAGATAAAGAAGTGCTTGTTACATGTTTTGTAGATGTTATTTAAGAGTCACTTTTATTTAATAAATGTTAATGAATTTTTGAAGTTATATCTAGACATATATATTATAATAGAAAAATGATTTTTTGACTATTAAATTTTGACAACTTTCTCTTACAACCTTAGGTGTCATTTTCTAAGTGATTTTCTATTTTCTTTTTTTCTCATTTTCAGTATTCAAAACAACTTAGAAGATGACACCTCATGTTGTAAGAGAAAGTTGTCAAAATTTAATAGTCAAAAAATCATTTTCCATTACAATATATGTGTATTATTCTTTTGAAGTTTATCATCAGAGTCTCTATTACGTTGTATTTCTAGATTCATTACTAAATCTATTTTTAATGAAACTTAACTTTTTATAATTTTAATTTTAATTTTAAATTTATATTTTAAAAATAAAATAATTATTTCATCCAATACATAAATATTTTTTAAAAAAGTAAAATAATAAAAATATAAAAATATTATAAATGTAATAGTATTAAAGATTAAACATGATATATTATTTAAATTCTTAACATTAAAAAAAATTAAAATCATATAATTGTCCATATAAAGTCATTTAATCTTTTTGTAATGAAAATGATTATAAAGTCTTACATCCTCAAACAATATCACTAACATTAAAAAATAACAAATCTAAAACACTATAGAGTTCATGACAATTTTAACAGTCTCTTCAAATAAAATGCAAACCAACACCCATTCGATTACAAAGTTCAAAATCTCTTCCATGGCTCATTAATTCAAACTCATTAGCAATATCTTCACAACTATCTATATATGAAGCAGCTGGAGTTGGCATCAATCCACTTATGATTTATTTGAAACATGAACGAATTATTAAAGAAATTTAAATAATCTATTCTAATGATAGATATAATAACAAATCCATATTAATAAAATCATGCTTTAATTGTCATTAACAACTTAGGTTTTAAGAAAATCACTAAACAATAGAATACAAAGAAAGAGAAGTTATTCACATGAAAAGGGAAGTCCATTAATTACTTACTAATTACAAGAGGCATGGGGGCGTGAGCTTTAACTCAAAGAAATTATATTGTGGTCATCATCTTGTTGAGAAACCAACTCTTTAAGAAATGAAAAAAAAATTATCATTAGTTAATACATATTTAATTATAATATTATTACATAATTTAAACATCAACATATCTTGGTCAACAAATTAAAGCCCTTCAAAATCATAGTCTAACAATGATGGTGAATGTCTGTCTTTTAACCAATCCTGTGTACAAATAACGCAACAGAACACAACAGAACGCAGCAGTGTCGATCAAAACGCAGCAATTCGTTCTCTAAAACAAAAACAATGAATCAAACTTAAAACTAGATAAAATGAACATAGGAGAAACGAGAAACATTGTTGGAATGGAGAAGAGAGAAGAGATTCATATATCTTGAATCAATCAACCGCAACAAAAGAAGAGAGAAAAAATTTAGGGTTCAGAGAATTGAAATGTTGGAATAGGGGATACAATTCAGATAAATTTGGATAAAAGTCTGATCCACAAAATTTAGATTTCTCACATTTTAAAATTTATAAAATTAAAATAAAAATCTGATCTAAAAAATATATAAAAAATAGATATAAAGTAAAAAGCAGAATCTATAAAGTAGATTTACAATGGACCGATTCAATTTAAAATTGGACTAGATTGGGTAAACTAATTTTTTTCCCCAGCCCTAAGTACCACACTATACAAACACCGCAACACCAACACATTCAATGCCTAAATTTATTTACAAAATGGTAAATCTGGAATTTCTAATATTATTGGAATGCAAATTGAAATTATGGGGGTTGGAGGAAGAAAGAGTCCTATGCTAGAATTCAATTTTAGTCTAGGTATTTTTTCAAATCACTTAAAAACGTGCATAATTCAGAAAAAATGTATTAATTAATTTCCGATTAATACAGAAGGGCCGGTACTTTTTTCTTTCGGTAGTTTCTTCCAGCACCCACATAAATTTCCCTTTGCACTCCCATGTAAGAAAATCCAACCCACTTTTACTCTTTTTTTTCTTTCATATCATACCATCCGAAAGTCAGTAAAAAAAAAAGACTTCCAAACTATGTAATCCAAAAGCTAAAGATAAATTTTGTAAGCCATTGTTTTCCTTTAAAAGAGGCTTTCAGATTAGACAATTAAGAAGACAAAAATACTTTGAGATTGTATAATTCGAAAACTGTGTTTTTTTTTCATAACCCTCTTCAACTTTTGGAAGTCATTTTTAACTTTCAGATTACACAGTTCATAAGTCATTTTAGCTTCTGTGTAATCTAAAATCTAAAAATGACTTTCAAAATATCCAGAAAGTATAAAATCGGAATTCTTTTATATAGAGATTTAGGAGAAATTTATGGAGGTAGAAGAACAAGTTGCCTTTTCTTTCCCTTCAGTAAGTAGAACTAGGAAAAACTGACGTTCCAAACTTGCCAAAAAAAAAAAACACTATTTACAAAGTTGATTGAACAAAATTTGCTTTGAAACCATTAAATTACCTAGTGTCATACATTGATCTTTTGATCAACTAAAATGAGTTGTTCAAATATATATATAAAAACGGTTCACTCAAGACATATACGTATACATATACATTTACATATTCCCATTTTCATCTACTGATGAATCAGATGCAGAATCATCTAATGTTGAATTTGATGTGGTCTCCAATTGACTCCCACTCTCATTATCTGAACTTCCCACTGTTCTTTCATCATGAGGATGCTTCAGGCACCAAGACATTATACTAGCTGTTAGTGTCAGAATCATTTTCTGATTCACCTGAAATATTATTCACCAACATTGTCATAAACCAATGCAAATATTTTATTAGAATATATTGATGATGTTAGATTGTTTCTTATGCTGTCCTCCAAAAATGAATCACCATTCAACAGTATGATCATGAGTGAGAATCTATGATTGGATTACAGAGCAAAAGAGCATTTGCATGCATACATTCAAATTTATCTGCTATAAAATGTCTGAGATTAACTTTTTATGCAGTAGAATGTAAAAGAAATTAGATTGTCTTCAGAATGTTATTCTGAATATCAACAAATTTATCTTGGATAGTTGTGTTGGATGGTATTATATGTAAGAATCGGTTATATTATTTACTTTCACACTACTTATGTTGACAATGTATAAAATCCTTTACACATATATACTGCATTAAGATTAGACTAAAGTAAAACAGCCAAAACTAGTTTGAAATGTTCTTTGCTATTTTTAAAGAAATACTCTAAATGTGCACTAGTATAATAATAATAATAATAATAATTTTGGTCTATGTAAAAGAAAAGCACAACATTAGGTTTGATTCAAAACTACCTCAGTGATGTCTTCAGGAAGCAGGAATATAGAACATCCAAGCTTTCTTGCAATACTGATAATGTAGGTGGCATTCATCTTTTTCTCTTGGTCTGCATGAACCATGTAATACAAATGTAAACCAAGATAAAAGACAAGGATTTTGAATGGCATACATGTCCCAAAACAACAACATTGTAATTGAAACTGAAGACATTTGAAGTTCATTCCATGTAGCAGACATGTGAAACTTCAGCTTAAGGCAATTCCATGTTTAACATAGATCAAGTCAAGAACATAAGACATATTGCACAAAACCAAAGGATATATTATTCTATCTGCCTATCAAAATTTTCAAAAATGGATGCATGATACTCAATCACAATGAAAGAAGAATGAGCTCAATATTGAAAGAGTATAGAGAAAACATAACATACCTGTTACTCCTTTTGTTACAAGACCCCAATTTACTGCTCTGTGCTGCACTGAACTTAGAAGCTCAAGGAAAAATATTCCATCTGATAAACTTTTATCCTGAAATTTTAAATTTTAATAATTAGTTAACGAACTTATTCTGTAATCATTTAAACACATGCTACAAGTCAAAAATGAAATATAGATGCAAGAATATTTACCAGAAAGGAAATATTTTGAACACTTGGCAAGGCTATATCATGTGATTTCAAAATTATGCAGTATTTGAATGTTCAGCTTAGACCACAATATTGTGAAGTTTAAAAAACTGAGGAAAGTTCGGATTCTTTAAAGAAATAAATATATCTAAAGCAGTATTTCAACCTTGTCACATTAAAATTAACATTATCAACAAAGAAAATATGGCTCAAGTGAAAGAACTAAAGGTCTGATATTTCAATACCTTAAAACTGTCCATGCGGCTTTGACTTCCGGAGCTGCTAACCTTGCTGTTGGCCCATTCTAAAATATCAACATCAGTTATCTCCTTTCCACGAGAGTGAAATCTCAAGTTCTTGAGAAGTTGTAGAATGTTGTATCGCATCAATTGCCACAAATAAGCTAAAAACAACATCAAGTAGAGTTTGGTTTAGATTCTATGTGTGAACATTGAGTTGAATGGAGTGTGTTCAATTGATTAATTGCTTCACTACAAGGTGTGTAAGTAACAAACACATAATTTGAAATCAACCTACCTAGTATTAACTTTTTATTTCCCTGCACAATGTCGTTTCCAGCAACATTTACCAGTGAAAATTTAAGCTGCTTCCCTATTTTCACAACTTGGTTGCAGTTCTCTACTTTTCTAAATGGCATCTTTATTGGAGGCTTGTTCGCAATCTTCCAATGGACAATCCCTGGTGACACCTTGTCCAGAGTCTCAAGAAGAACCCACCTAAAATGAAGCTCAAATTCTTAGCACATGACTCAGAGAAGAGAATTTCTTTGAAATATAGGATATGTGTTTGCAAAATAGTATAGAAAATAGTTTATATAGATGCCTCATATGAATAAAAAAGGAGATGTTGATCATTTCTCATTAATTCATAACTATGAAGATCACAATTTACATGAAGATAGTTTCTCCCTACACCATACACTAATAAAAAAACTCATATTTCCTGCCAATTTTGTTTTGAATCTTTTTTTTAGGAAATACTTATAAAATTTTGTTATGAAAAAAAAAATTATAGGAAATTGCTGTCAATTTTTTTTCAAAATATTTTGTATAAAACACTTTTCACTACAAATTTTGTAGGAAATACTTACAAATTTCATAATTTTGTAAGAAATAATTACCCACAAAGGAATTACCTGCCAATGAAGATTCTTAGAAAAAATAGTAGGAAAAAGTCTTTTCTTGCAAATTTTTTTAATGAATTTGCAAGAAAAATCCTATGTAATATGAAACTTTTTAGTAGTGATAATCATTCTTGGCTAATTGTACCAATGGTAGAACTCAAAACAAGTATTGACTTTATATAATAGCCAATAAGTTCAATTCAACCATTATCAACCAGATCATACTTCACTAATGTCCCACTACCTTATCTCCTTTTTTTCGTATCCATTTTGTTTCTCTTCAAAGAATGAACAGAGGAGTATGTACTTCAATTCTTCTTTTATGATGAGGAAGAACATATCTTAGAAAAATTTAAAAATCAAATGAAAAAAATTGGATAGTTTTGGATATGTATCCAGAAGTAATCAATATATGAGAAATAGAAAAAGTTAAAAATTAAATAAAAAGGATTGAATACTTTTTGGAGACATATGCTGAAGGAAATATATGAGGAGTATCCATATCCAACATGAGTGTGACTCCTATCCTTTTTCATTTTGGAATATCTATGTTTCATAAATTGAAAACAAGAAGTATGACACTGAATTGACACCTCTCTTAACCCAAAATACCGGGGAGATATAACACTAATGAGACCTGAGCCCAACCACATAAGGCATTGACACCACTCTCAATTCAAAACCTTAAGGCAATAAATTTATGAATCTTTATCCTTATATAGTACTCTACTTTCTCATTTCTAACCAATGTGGAACTTAGACTCACACTTGGATTCCTAACAATTTCTGCATACCGAGATAATTTCAACAAAAAAGGAATTGCAATTATCATACTAATTAACTAATACATGAACTGTTGAGTGAATACAAATTATAATAAAGTAAAAATTACTCCATCTAGTTTCAATTCTATACAAGAGTTTTTAACAGAACCAGTTCAAGAATATATATATATATATATATATATATATATATATATATATATATATATATATATATATATATATATATATATATATATGACATAAACAAGAGAACTTGTAAAAATGCAAAAGATATTGTACCCGTTTCGGAGATCCTCAAAGACATTGTTGATATATGTTGAATTTCCAAGGCTATTCATCCAAAGGCGAAATGCTCTTTCTTCTCTAGAGTCTTGAGTATCATCTGGAAATGTTTCAAGGAGAGACATCTGTTGTTTTGTCTGAGCTGAAAGTCCATTCCTACAAAAGACAAATTGTGTCAGCTAACATATATTTCTCAAAAACAAAAACCAAAAATTGTTTATACTATTGAAACTTATAAGGTGTATAAAGCATAGCAGACATAGTTAATCAATTCATAGTCAAAACGAATGCAAACATTTTACTACAAAAGTATAGTTGCTTATTGTACATGTTTGGCTTATTTCAATAAGTGCTTATATTCAAAGAACTTATTGAATAAGACCTTAATTAACTTCTTTAACCAAACAGGTTAAAATTCCTATTTGAGGTACTCCAAAGTTTTGGGACTAAAATCACTTTGGTTTATCCTCAAGAATACATTTGCATACTCATTTTATGTGAAACCAAGTTTCCATAAAAGCAAGACCAAGGTTCCTTCTGCAAACTCAATTAGCAAAACGAAAACTAATCCAAAATTAAGTTTACCAACTTTAATCCAAACATACACATAATTGTCTATTAAGTATACAGTAATAGCACAATAGACTCAAGTCAATAACAAAATAACCACTTATAAAAACAAATAGTTAATGAAAGCCAGGGATTAAGTTCCATTTCTTCTGGATTTAACCACCAACAACCCAAAAATGAAACACTTGAAATGTACAACAATGTAAGGTTTGTGAAGAGGACTTTTATTCTCACTCACTCACCTGTGCTGGAAAATATGTGCAACAAAGGCAAGATTAAGATTTGGAGATCCTTCCACAATGTCTCTTGCAGTTAAGTATCTCTTGCAACCCATCTTATCAGCATGTTCAAGCACTAACTTTGCTCTCTCAAAGGGATTTTTAACTGCCAATGTGGAGGGATTGATGTATTCAGGTGCAAGAACATTTAAAAGATGTGCATAAGCCTCAGCATCCTACAAGGTCAGAACCATCAAAGTTCAATAAGCAGTTACATACAACAAATGCATTAATACCTATACTGACTCAAGTTATAATTTTCCTGTTTTTGAACTTGACAATGAAATAGAAAGTAAACAAATAAACAGTTATTACTACACTTCATAAATCAAATGATCAAATAACTACTGAAAAAGAAATGAACAAAGCACAACGTTTGCATTCAGATAGTGCTGAATGAACAGTGGTGCTAATTGTTCAAAGAAAAAGATAGAGTATAAGAACAAGTATCTTTCACCAAAACAAGAAAAACTGAGCTACCTTCACATCAGAGGAGAAGTTAGTGACAATCTTCTTGTACCCTGCTTTCTTTAAATGGAAATTCATCCACCTTAACAAGATCTTTTCTGGTGGTAGATTCATCAACTCTTCCATATCCTGTTAATGTGAAAAATATGAAGGTAACATATAAAATAAACAATGAAAAAAACATGAGAACATAATGAAAGAAAGTAAGTTACCTTGCTATCATCAAGCAACTCAAGAAGCTGAGGAGTTTTCTTCAGATCAAGGTCCGCCAATAATTGTATCTAATTTATCACCACCATTAGGAATGTCAAAAGCAGGCACCACAAAATGTAACATGCATTATGCAGTCACCACTATTTCATTAATAAAAATTTAGAATCCATAGTTTAAATAACAACATTCCAGAACTCATTCATAATCACAATGCAAATGTTTTACATTCATAAACCAAATGAGATCACAAAATTATGTAGAATCAATGATTGTTCACCTTAATAATCTGAGAAATCACCCCAAGCACCAGATGACGCTGAAATGGGAACACAAAAAAATTAGATACCACTTCACTGTGAAATTTACTACTATGATCAAATACTAATCCAGAAATATCACAAAAAGTTCAAAAAAAAATCTTGATCAACTCATTATCAAACAGATAAATTTTCAAAAAAATAGAAAGGACTGTAAAAAAGTGTAGCATATCATAAATAAAAATTGCCTGTGTTCAGAATCATTAAATAAAGGGAACACATGTTTGAGAATTACTTTTTACCAGAAAAGAGTTGGAAGAAAATCTAATATGAACACAACTAAAATTTAAGAAAGAAAAATATTTTTTATAACTTTCTGAAGGAAGAAACTGGTTCCAAAATAAAAAAATCCTATTTCAAATTTCCAAGTAAAGGATTTCATTTGTTGATAAAAAATCTAAGCTTAAATTCTGTGTTTCTGCATTGTGCACAGCCACAATAATGATGCTTTTAAGGGTGAAAACTAAAAGGAACACAAACATACCCTTCCTTCAATAAAGTCCTGAGTGCCAATGTTAACCACTGTACATCCAATTGCTTTAGCAGAGTTGAGGCAAAGTGTGTGATTTTCATTCCTTTCCCATGGATTGAGTATTCTTTTCGTATTGATCGCTCGTTCATCAATGGTCCCTGGAACTGCCACATTGATAAGCTTGCTGCAACAACATGTAACTCTTTTTTAAAGCAAAATTTCCATAAACAGTTAAACTAGTAAAGCAAGTGAGAAAATGTGCAGTTACCAAAGAAGAACACCATCTTTTGCAATTTCAAAGAGCTCATTGGTTGAAGGGTCAATAGGAAGACATTTCTTAAGGAACTCATCCTTTGCAAGATAGTGATTTATATGTGCTACATATGATGCTTTCTCAGATTCACTTATTGTGTGAAGCAATGTGGTTGTAGCTGCCTTGAGGAAAGCTGAGGAGTTCTTCGGACTACTTCCAGTTCTAGAATTTGCAAAAGTTTGGAGTTTCAAGTAAACCTGTCATCATTGCATCATTATTCAAACAATTTGTCTTTGGATTGTCAAACAGACATGCTACAAATGAAGGATTCAAACAAAGAAAATCAAACCATACAACTTTTCTATATAATCTTCATTTTTTGTAATAAAGAATGAATAAGCTGGTCTTCGATAATCATCAGGTTTTAACACAACAGAAAACATTAGTTCAAAGTAATTTTCTTTCTTTTTTACCGTTTCAATGATATTGAATAGATTTAAGATTGGAAACAATGAAAACAGAAAGTGGATCAAGATAAAAAATGAAAGGGAAAAAGGCGATGCATAGTGCAGATACAGAATTCAAAAAGAAGCCACAAGATCCATCACCCTCAAAAGATGATTAACAAATCAAAATGACAAAATAAAACTCACCTTAAGAAACAATTCAAAATCAACTTCCTCCTCGGTGTTTTGATACAAATCCTTCACACAAGAAGCTCTCTCTTCCTCACTCAGATTCTCTCCCACCACCTTCAACCTTGACATCTTCGAAGCCAAATCCGCAATCACAAGCCTCCCACTCTCCCTCCTCATGCTCATGAACTACACAAACACACAAACTGATCATCACATAACCCAGAAGCCCAATCAACACAACAACATAAAAAATCAAATATTTCCAACAAAAACATGAGATTCAATTATTTTCTTGCACACCCCACAATGGGATTTCAGCAAAGACCAAGCTTTTAAAACAGGGTTAGTGAACGCGATTTTGGCCACGACTTTAAAGCTTTTGGGGTACTCACATCTGTCGTATTCGTCTACAATTATCTGCAATATCAAAAACTGTGACAAAACGTTAACCAAGATGAACTCACATGGGATTTCAAGCTGCGAAGTTCCACTTGTGTGAACTGGTTCTGAAGCCATGGATCTGAAACAAGAATCCCCCAGTGGCCAGACATGTCTTCAGCTTCTTCTGTTTCAACTGCAAAGTGATGAATCAATATGGGAAATGAAGAATCGCTGAATGAGAAGAAGAGAGAAAGATAAAGTGTTATTCAATGTACTAATGCATCTATGTCATGCAATAGTATAGTACCTATTTAATCCAACTCTTGCTTTATTTTTTTTCTTTTTGCTATCGCAATGTTTCTCTCACTTTAGTCTTAAAAAGGCTGGTTCAAGTGTGGTGGTAGGAATGAAGAAAGAAAGTAATGTGTGTGTGAAGTGAAAGAGTTGCCAATGCCAACACCATGGGACAGTTCAGAGCTGTCAGAGTTCAAAGTTGTTCTAATAGAGAGAGAAAATGTGTGAAAATTCAAATTATTATTACTATAATGTCCTAAGTTTGAACCTCCAAACTTTTGGGGTGGGACCCTTAGTGGTGTTGCCCGTTAAAAAAGACTTTTTTTTCTTCTTCTTTTTTCAAATTTTCATGTCTAAGTTTAAACATGGTATTGGGGTGCCCTTTGTCCGGTTACATCAGTGTAAGTTGTTGTATTAATCTCAACTGTTCGGAGTGATGTTTTTTAAGTGAAGTTATCGAACCTTGAAAGTTGGAAATGTTGCTTTTTTTTTTTTTTTTAATTTAGTTTCCTGTTTAATGATATGAACCAAATGGTTGGTACTTCTCACCGTTAGTTTTTGGGTTTTATGTTTGACTTTATTCTTGTTCAAGTTTTCTTGTAGCTAAATTAGAGTTTCAATTATTTATTCTGAAGATAGGAACTTATATTGTTGTTTTATGAAAACAAAGTTATGTAAAGACAATAATTTTGGACAAACTAGATGTTTTGTTTTTAATTTTTATTTCCCCTTTGAAAACTGTTTAAATTTGGCTTTTTCCTTATTGGAGTTTTGTTTTTGTTTATTTACTATTTTGTTTTATTATTAGGATGTTTGGTTATTTTTCTTCGTTGTTTTTTAATACTTATAATTTAATTTAATTTTTTTAAAATTAATTAATCTAATCTCCTTTGGATGCATTTTTAATTTTGTTTCAATATTTTAAACATTTTTTATTTTATTTTATTTTAAAAAACAATTAATACAATTTTTTCTTTTAAATTAATGGTGATAGTAGAATTAGTTTGGTCTCAAGTAGTTTTGGAGAAGTGACACCTATTGTTCCTATCGTCTCATATATAAATATTCCTAACAGTTTTATAATTAATTCAACAAAAGAATAAGTATATTCACTCATTCTTTTATAAGTTGAAAGCTAATGTATTTGATTAATCCACATTGTTATAAACAATACTGTACAATAAAATGTTTAATTAATAACAAATTTTAGTAAAAAAAATAGTTGGTTAATATAATGATCAAATTAGGTATCAATTTATAAACTAAAAATATCAATAACTAAAATAATTTTTAAATTGATCACTAGAGGCTATTAGTTTTTAAATTTGTCATTAACTTTAGCCAGTGAAGTTTTAGTTACTAATGTCTCTGAATTTGTATTTAGATTTAGTGACTAATTTTGTTAGTAACTAATGTTAGTGATCAATTTAGAGACTAATTTACTATATAGTCAACTTATCCAATTTATAAACTATTTTAGTTACCAATAATTTTTAGTTTATAAATTAATACTTAAATTGATTATTATAGTGATTAATTATTTTTTATCTCTAAAATTAGTTATTAATTAGACATTTTTCTTGTAGTGGCAATTTACTTTAATTTAATTATATTAGTAATAATGTATAAAAATGCTAATAAAAATATATTTAAAAGATAAATACTTTTATCAGAGTTTATTCTAAAAGATTAGATATTAATTACCAGTTTCCTTTCAAAATAATAAACTTCATCAATTTATAATAAAAATTGGCACATGGAATGCACAGTAGCCATTTTTTAAGTAGGAAGAACATCGTTGATAAGTTATAAAAGACGATCTACTAATCCATTAAAAAAAAGTATGATATGAGTTAAGTATTTTAACCCCTATGATTTGTCATCGACTTGAACTAATAATAGAGTGGGGTGTATCAGAAAAACCTATAATAAAAAAATCTAAAATAGTTGTTTTGATAATTAGTGTTTAATTAAAAACTCTATTATCAACCTAATATAAAAACTTTAGTTCTAAACGCTCGTTTATAAATTAAAACCAACAATACCAAAAAATATATATTAAAAGGATGAATACTCTTCACTTATTTTCTCTATAAATAATTATCTCCTCAACAAAGATAATAAAAAAGAAATAAAATATTTATATAAAAGATAAAATAATGACACTTGGAATTATTATTTCCACAATAAACTTAAATGCTTTAAATAAAACGAAGGGGGTTAAAAATGAGCTTTTTAAGTGTAATAAAAGCCGAGTTAAAACTATCTTTATTGTTTGAAAAACTTTTCATTTATGCCATAATAGCTGCACTTATTATTGTGAGTTGTTTAAATAATAAGTGGTGCATTTATTTGTGTGTTGCTTTTACCTGTACTACTTATTTAGTGTTTATTGTTACAATTTATGTACTTATTTTATTTCTATTATTATATATTGTACTGTATTAAATTAAAATAAAAATAACAACCTATATTTTTATTTTTAGCTCATAGTAATTAAAAAAAAAAAAACTCATTACTCTTTAATGTAAAAGTTAACTTTTTCGATAATTTCTTTTGCTTTTTATGCTTAAAAAAAAGTAAATGACTCTTGAACCAATTTGTCTACCCTACAAACTATCAATAATTAGGCTCACCAAGTAAAATCTTAATCGATCATTTAATTGATTTTTCCTAACTCTAAGATGAATTGATCTTGATGGATTAGCCCAACTGAGTTACACCTATCTATTTCCATGAATATTGATTATCTTTTTTTGGATTGAATCCCTATTATTGGCCAATATATTTTAGAATACGCACATCATCATTTTGGTATAGATATTTTATTTATATATAAGACATTTAAATTATTATATAGTTTGTTACAAGGTATAGTAACTAACGCCTATAGAATAGTTGAAATGCTCTTGAGAAAATAAAATATATTCTTAAATATGTTTGTAATTCAATATTATTGTTAACCGATATTATTGTTGTTAGTGGAAAAGTAATTAAGAAAAAGGTTAAATTGTGGTTTAGAAAACTTTTTACATTTAAAAGTTTTGTTTTTCCTTTTGTAGAGAAAACAAAAAATAAATAAATAAATATTGATTTGTCGTCGAGACGGCATTGAGACCTTCAAGTTTCTCTAATAATTAACTGAAGATTCTAATAGCGTTCTTTACTTAATTCTGACTTGTATTAAAGTATTATCTTTACTTATTTGTTTTTAAGAAATTGCCTTAAATATTGTTTACACAATGAGTTCTTCAAACTTTATATTCACATCCCAAACACTCTTTTCATAATAGTTTCTTCAAGCTTTATATTCACTCCAAAGAAGCATAAATGATTTAAAGAATGATATGAGATTTAGTGTTTAGTCTAAACAGGTTGTAAGATGCACTCTTAGGATATTACAAAAGGTACAAAAACCTTTAGAAACTTTTGTGCTCACAAAGAGCTTCATAAATAGAGATAGATAGTATTATTTTATTAAGTTCTTCATGCTTGAGAATGTTTTAAATGAGTATTCGAAAAGTTAACCATTACAATATGATGAATATGATGAAAGATATTTCTATCCCTAAGACATTTATTCGTAAGAAAGGTTAACCAAGAATTGCATTATGATAGACAATGATGCATGTAAATTTTAAAAGAGATTAGGTATGCTAGAATTTTGAATATTCATTAGCTTATTATTGTTGAAAATATTTAGAATGCACATTTGATTTGAACGGGGAAGAATTGGATTTTGTAAATTGGATAATTTTTTTAGTAAATTGTAGATAAGTTAACCTAATGAATTTGAGATAATATTTGATTATTTGGACTGAATGTTATGTGGTAATGAATGTGGGTATGTTGAAATGATTGTGTAAATTTTAGTTTGAAGTAAACAAGCTATATAATTATATATTTTATGAAATTGAAAATTTGGAAATCCTAGATCTGATTTGGATAATGGCTTGAATTGGAAAAAAAAAATGTATTATGAATCTTTTCAAACTCATTGACACCACTCTCAACCCAAAATCACATTGGTACACCCACGAGTACCGAGTACTCCTTTTACCTGACCCACAATGTCAGGAAGACTTTCGATACTAGGACCATACTGGTATTGTACTCGACTAAGCCGGTATTAACCATCGGCTCTGATACCACTAATGGGTTTATATATATTTCATATATAATATGGGTTATAGTCATTGAGAGATTGTGGTTCTATATGGTTATATGACATTAGTCTTACACATATAAGACCTTAGACACCACTTTTACATCAAAACCTTAAGGCAATGGGTTTATGGGTCTTTATTCTTATATAGTGCTCTACTTTCTCATTTCTGGTCAATGTGGGACTTAGACTCACACTTGGATTTCTAACAATACTCTAATGATGTGTTGGTCACTCAATCAAATACAACTAATTAGGATTCAAATTTATATTAGAGCAATCAAAACGGATTATCCGATCTGATCTGACTCGACCCATTACGGGTTGATCACTTAGTGAGCCAATCCAACCCGGCTCACTTATGAGCAAACAAAAAAAATTTGAACCCGACCCGACTCACCACTAATTGGTGGGTTAAATGAATTGGCTCACGGGCTCACTTAATTAAAAAAAATACAATTTTTTTATTTTTTTCAGTCAAAACTAAATTATAATTCTAATTAAAATCTAAATAAACTTTAATACAATCCAAATATAAATGAAAATCACAAAAATACAAATTATATATATGTCGGCTAAAAAAACAACCTAACATGACCCAAATAAAAAGTCAAACTTAAAAAAAAAACACTTGTGTGACCTTTTCTTTGTGGGTTGGTAAGCCAACCCGGCTCATCACGGGTTCAATCCGAGTGAGCCGAGTTCTAGGTGAGCCGGGTCAAAAATCAACCCGTATTGAAATTTATAAAGGCTTAGGATAATGATAACCATCTAGTTTACTTAATTTCACATGTGCTTTTGACACTTATCGTGCATGAAATTGATATATGTCTTTGTAAAACAAATGCTAGATGTTGCTAGATGCTATATCTAACCAAATATTCTAATGTTGCTAGATGTTAGGAATAAATCTAACCGCTCTAGCTGAATATAGAATAATGTTTTTAATGCAAGGAGTCATTCAATCAGGAGTTAAGGAATCACAATGAATATGGTAATCTTAGGTTCTAAATTCCATGAATGGATTTTAGATTACTATAAAGAGTACTTTCAGGAACACTAAAGTAATTAACATAACTTATAAGCGAATAATTAACAATGTAATAAAAGAAGATTAGCTAAGTTCAATCTCAACATTCTTATAAACATCAATTACATCAATCATTAAGGTATTTCTATTTTCAAATTTATTAACTTTTGTCACGATTTCATTTCAAATTCAAATATAAGTCATTATTTTATTTAAACCAAATTCATGTTGATACGATCTTGTTATAATTGATCAGTGCACTTGTTAAAAAATTATATTCATATTAGAATACCAACATCTGGTTTTCTAGGCAATACACATGTATATATTTAGAGTCATTGATATTTGTATTTGTGTATATATTTTTAAAAGACATGCTTTAAATCTAGGTGAAATTTTTTTAGTTAAATGGAGAATGAATATTTTATTGTTTAAACGTTATAATATCATATAGAACAAATAAGTTCTTCTTTTTTCTAAAACATCTCATCTCTATAAAACATCATAATTTTCTTTATAATTTTGAGACACTCCATTTCTTTTATTAGAGCACACGACTTAAACAATAGCGAAATTTAGGCCAATCTAAACAAATTAAGGTTTGATTTTGAGTAAGTTTTCTTATAGGGTTTTAGTTCACCACATGTATGATCTAAGTTGAAAAGACAAATCTTCATTCTTTTAGGACTATAGTGATATATTTTATTAAATTGAATTAAGTTCATGTTGTTTTGATCTAGGGGCTATTTGGAGTTAGTTTTTGAACTTTCACTACTTAGGGCTATTTGGAAATGAAACATATTTATATAAGTGGATAATTGGTGGACAAAGGATTTATACAAATCCTTGATTGTGTGAGCTATATTTATTTTAGTTAAATTATTGTTATTGAAATACTATTTTAATTTGTTTTGACATGTTTTTGATAATTGGATTTTTGGAATTGAATGTTTTGTTATTCAATAGTGCTTAAAATATAATTGAAATATAACAAGTATAATTTGAACAATACATGAAGGATAAATTATTTTAGATTGAAAAGTTAGTTTGGTTAGAATCACAAACACAAGTTTGTGATGTTTATTTACCTTGCTCAAGTTACTAAGGGTGAGATAAACATTTATATTCTCAAATCCAATCCATAACTATCTAAATTCATATTATTTTAAGTTTTCTTAAATTAATTTATTTCAAATCAAAATTCATAATTTTAGATCTTAAGTCTAATTCATTTAATTGAACTTGGATCGGATATATTTTTGGATTTTAAAAATCTAAGATCAATGTGTGTCTACGTCATTTCAAGTTATGAAATGTTAGATTGGGTCATACCCGAGTAAGGTAGGTTGAGCTCATGCAAGGTCAACCCAAGTTGGCACATGTTAAAATCAAGTCAACGTGAGTCTAGGTCAAATAGAGTCAGTCAGATCTTAGATCGAGTTGAGTTAACCTAGACCCAAGTCAAACCAAGTGAATTTAGACTTAAGTCAAGTCAAACAGCTCAAACCCAGGTTGAAATCAATATGCCTAGGCTTAGGTTGAACTGAGTAAGCCAAGTTAATCTGAGTCGATTCAATCTTAAGGTTGAGTCGAATCGATCTGATCCTAGGTCATACCAAGTCGGCCTGATCTAAGATCGAGTTGAATTGGCCTGATCCCAAGTCAAGCCAAGTCAATCCTAACCTAGATCGAGTTGAGTCAACATGGTCTAGGTCAAGCCAAGTCGACTGGACGTAGGTCAAATTGGTCAAACTGAGTCCACTTAGGCATAGGTTTAGGCGAGTCCGCCCAGGTGTAGGTTGAGGCATGTTTTCTCAAGTACAAGTTAAGACGAGTTAGTCTCACCTAAATCAAGCTAAATCAGAAGCTCAAGTCAAGTCAAGTCGACACCAATTTTTGTTGACTTGAGTTAGCTCGAGCCTAAATTTAACTGAGTAAGTTCATGCCCCTGTTAAAGAGACACAATATAAGAATGTATATAAAAAAATAGATGAATATAGGAATATATATATATATATATATATATATATATATATATATAATATTTTAAAAAAAAAATAAATATTAAATACACCCATACTCGTTTCTAATAAATACAGAAAATTTTCAATAAAAATTAAGAGGAATTTGAATAATACTCGTAACATCTTGACACAAGTATATAATTATATATTAGAAATAATATTTGTACTTGACCGACCTGCTATGAAGATATGTTCATGTTTCTGATGATAACTATAAATGTTTCATGCATTTGGAGCTACGCACTTTAGTCTATTAAACGCTATATTCAAGACCCTTTGGACCTACAACAAGTCACGATGAAGGACGAGAGTCATGCAAATATGATTTGTCCCTACACACTCTCCGAGTTTTTTTTTTCTTTTGTGTTTTTCGATAATAATATTTAACATTGGGAAGTTTTATTCTTGCATATTAAAGATAAAAACTAATAGAATCCAAGTTTTATATGGACTATGTAGTAGTAATGCATGACTAGATGCTAATTACTATTTATAACATTTAGCATTATTAGTAAGGAGAAATTATGGGATCACACATGTGGAGCCATTAACTGTAGTAGATCAATAAATTAAATGATTTAATTTCATTCATAATTAATTAATTAAATACAATTCAAGATTATCAATATACTTGATTAAATGGGATTTTATTTAATAAATACCATTTCAACTTATAGTAGACAAATAATCCAATAAAATTCTTGGAAGAAGTCATACAATATATATATATATATATATATATATATATATATATATATATATATATTTTAGGGTTAAATATGTTTTTGGTCCCCCAAGTTTCAGTGAAATTTGGAATTGGTCCCTCTTCGAAACTTTTGACCAATTTAGTTTTTCATCTTTAGAAATGTATGGATTTAGTCCTTTTAACCAAATTTTGTTAAGTTTATCTCACTTTTCAAGTGCATTTCATGATAGTATTTGAATTGTTTACATCGTTTGACCCATTTTTGCTTAAATGCTAACTCAAATATTATCATAAAACACGTTTGAAACTTCAAATAAACTTAACAAAATTTGATTAAAAGGACTAAATCCACGCATTTCTAAAGATGAATGATTAAATTGGTTAAAAGTTTCGATGAGTGACTAATTTCAAATTTTACTGAAACTTGAGAGACCAAAAATATATTTAACCCAAAAATTTACTTTGAAAGAAGGAAACAAGTATCTGAACTTTTGGACAAAGGTAGGACCAAGAAAGATGAAGGTCCTTTGCAAGCAATGTTGAGTGATGACAATGACCAGCTTCTATTGCCAATGCTACATGCATGCATTTGTTTCTATATATTAGATCTAAGATTTTCTGTGTTATTTCGTACTGTACTAAAAGAGAAGTCAATTTTCTTTTTTGGATTAATCTTTGTTTCTCCGAATTATAGATGCATGCATGTACAGAATGATTTTTTTTTAAAAGAAATATTGGTTTTGAAAAATTATTTGATTTCAAGGTTTTACATTTAACATATTTCAGTTTAGATAATTTCACACCGTAATGCTTTGTTTGTTTAAGTTGATATTATTATTTGTTTAAGTAGTTAGTTTTATAGTGCAAGTACTCAAAAGATTTCATGATTTTAATACTTTTGCTGAGAAAAACAAATGATTGTAATATTTTTGTGTTTTATATATTATTAAATGCTCTTTTATATAATATATTATAAATATAATATAATCAGTTATCTTTTTAGTTTGTTAGTGTGCTTGCTATTATATATAATCTTTTTATAAATAAGACACGTTTTAATTCAATGAATCAATTATACAGTTTTTTTATTTATTAAAAATGATTTCTTTTGCATTTATTCCAATTTTTTTTTATGAATATTATGGTTGAAAACTCTAATATTTCACGGATGAGTAATCTTAGCAATATGGTTATGTATTTACTCTAAATGCTAGTCATTTTTTCAATGGTTTACTTTTATCAACTATTTCTATTAATCCTTTATTTAAGGATAGATGGATCACTAAATTTATGAGTCGGTACATGTTACTCATCCTTTGTTATGCTTTTAATAATTTCATTTATTAAACCATATGTTGCTCAACCAATTCGATATTTCTATAGTAATTAATGACATTTTTCAACTTTCTCCTACATTGTGCTTTATAATGTGTTTTTATGCATCTCAATTCAAATTAATTTTAATTGTAGGTATTTTTAATAGTGTGGGCAATGATGAATTATTCATGTAATAAATCGATCACTATCTTATGGAACAAGATACATATACGTTTAGGAAAATTATCTTTTAATAAAGTTTTGTTAACATTTTTGACAATACACATGTGGTCATACTTCAATGGATGAAAAAAAAATGTTTGATGTGACTTGAAAAGAGAAGAGAAAAGTTTGATCTGTGTTGAAAAACAAACTTTGTCGTAAAAAAAATTTTCAAAGTATTATAATTCATATATTTATGCAACAAGTTTGCAAGGATGACTATAAAGACCAAACATTATGAATATGATAGCAAGTCAAATGTGAAACTACTTAATTTTGTAATTGCATGTTAAAAGTTAAGATTTTGTATTGTTGGATTGAAACGGATTAAAATATGTGTTTCTTATTTGACAATTATAACTACCAATTTTATATCACTAACAAATTTAAAGCTATACTTACATGTGTTTCATTTTATAAATATTTTGATATATTATCAAATAATAGTCGTAGTCTCTAGGATTTTACAAAATGGACAAAGGATATGAATATAAATGTTTCGGGTATGAAATCGAAGACAAATGGTTAAAATAATTACGGCCAAAAATCCTTTCCTACACCGGTAATTGATCCGAGTAGTTGATGAGACAAGGATTGATAATAGGATTGATGATAATTATAGAATTCAAATATACACAAAGATATTGAATGTTGTAAGAGTGTGGGTTGAGTGTCATAACAAAAAATATGTAGAAAAAAAAATGAAGGTCATGAGGCAACTTTTTGTTTTTCTTCCACATCTTTGTATCTTTGTGTGAACCATTCATTGAAGTTATGAGTGAAACGGATTGATAGTTTAGCTTTCAATTATTTGTAATGTGCAATAAAACTTTAACATTTAGTTTTTTATGTATGTTTATGTTCATTGATTAGTTTGTCTATGTATGTTTATATAAATTGAAATGATTGTAATTTGTGCCTAAATAATTGTACATTCACATAGTTGAGGAGATATTTTCTTATTTTTTCTTGTCTTTTATATTGTAAATATATGTTTTCGGGAGAATGATGTTCTAGTGATATATAGATTTAAAATAAAATATATGTATGTATGATTGAATTATATTATATCATAATGAAGGAAAAACAAAATATTTTTGTAGCTCCAAAAAATTGGTATTTTCTTTTTCTCATGGCCATTCATTTTCACCTAAACTTGTGTCCTTTTGAATTGTTTGAGCGTGATTTAAGAGATGGACATAAAATAGCACATGAAACATAAACACACAGTTGTGATGTACTAATTTGAAGAGATGGCTCACGTGAGTCTCTTAACTTTTTCTTATTGAGATTTTGCCATAACACCAAATAGCAAGAAAACAAATAAAGCTACAAATCATTAATGGCAAGACCCCCCTAAAGTAATTGGCAGTAGTTTAATTGACCTCATTGGATCATTTTTGTATTATTGTTGTTGTGGTTAAAATATATTTTTTTTTGTTCTAATTTTTATTGAGTTTTATCAAATAAGTTCTAATTTTGTTTTTGTATTTAAATAGGTCTTAATTTTTGTTAATTTTATTCAATTTTTAGGTCCTTTTTTACTAAAATCATTTAAATCATTAATGGTCATTAATAGTAACTGCCACATGTTACTTCCTTTTTTTAATTTTTATTTTTTTTTAAATGTTCACATGTCAATCCAGCAGCGTGCCACTTGTCAAAGTCAATGTTTTATATTCAATTTGGTTTCTATATTTGTTATTTTTGTTCAATTTAGTCTCAATTTCGGTTAAAATTGTCCAATTTTGTCCCGTCAAAGATGAGACTAAATTTAATTTTTGTATAAAAATTATAATGATGTGAATTTTAATATTGTATAAAAATATTTATTTAAAAGTGTGAATTTTAATATAAAAATGAAATTTGGTTTAAATTTGGAGAAAGATAAAATTGGTTCATTTTAACAAAAATTGGGACTAAATTGAACAAAAATTACGAATATATGGACCAAATTGAATATAAAACATTGACAACTCTAACACGTGACACGCTGCTGGATTGACACGTGGGCATTTAAAAAAAGTTTAAAAAAGTTTAAAAAAGTAAAAAAAAAAAAAAACACGAAGTGATACGTGACCGTCACTGTTCAGGACTGTTAATAATTTAAACAGTGTTAGAAAAAATGACTTAATTGAATAAAATTGACGAAAATTAGGATTTATTTGAGCACAAAAACAAAAAAAAAAATAAAAAAACAAAATTAGAACTGATTTGACAAAACTTGACGAAAATTGGGACAAAAAGTATTTTAACTTGTTGATTCTTTACTTAAGGTTTAATAAGTTATTTACTTCGAATATCTCCAATATTTTGAATGTTTTAGTCACTATATTTAAAAATTATTCATTAAAATAATACATGCTTTAATAAATATTTTTAATTAATTTTTATAATTACATAGTAAAAGCTCTTGTAATTTTTCATCAACATACACTACAACTCATAAAGATTCATTGAAACAAAAACAGGTTAAAAGATATTAATTCATGGAGATTACTGAGACATACAAATTATTATTTTGTAGAGTGTGAATAAACTAATTGCATTACATGTTTGTTTTTTTCACAAAAAACAAAAAAGGTAAACCTTCAATTTAGGAGATGGGGTGGACCAAAGCAAGTGTGAGAATGTGAGTGTTCTCAAAGATAAAGGCAATATTTTTCTCAAATCCAAGTTGGTGGTGTGCAGTGTTTGGCTTCTTCACGGAAAATTCTCAATCCACTTTTTTTTTTCAGATTAATAGTCTTTATCATTTTCAAAAAATGGGTATTTTTTTTTTCTTTTGATTAACCTCCTACTTTTAAACTCATAAACTTTTCTCTCTTTATAAACTTGATATATGTTAAAAAATAAAATTTAAACTTAATTCTACGTTACAAGATTAGATTTATATTTTATGAATTAATTTTAATTTTAATTGATATAAAGTTTGCAAAACTTTTTCACTTTTCTTATGGTAGATTTTAAACGACCGTAATCTATAACTATATATAAAGGGGATTCCCTCTTTTGTGTCCACATTTCATAATTCCAACTTTACCCTTTATAATTTAATTATTTATTAAATTTTTAAAAATTAACGGTTACTTTTACAAGTTTTTAT